>Ga0160505_100025_pt1 | contig 137271 bp, 70 predicted proteins | sample DIDeMG_FD_108225 | JGI IMG/M metagenome (GOLD analysis project Ga0160505, IMG submission 108225) | Enriched chicken feces microbial communities from UW Madison campus, WI, USA - DID2874_E49_Stillage MG | ecosystem: Host-associated > Birds > Digestive system > Large intestine > Fecal ... | reverse complement strand
GGTCTGACCATCCTTAGAGATACCAGCCTCGAACTCACCAACACCACCAGCGATAATCAAAATAGCACAGTCAGCCTGGGAAGTACCAGTGATCATGTTCTTGATGAAATCTCTGTGACCTGGAGCGTCAATGACGGTAACGTGGTACTTTGGAGTCTCGAACTTCCACAAAGCGATATCGATAGTGATACCTCTCTCTCTCTCAGCCTTCAACTTGTCCAAAACCCAAGCGTACTTGAAAGAACCCTTACCCAACTCGGCGGCTTCCTTCTCGAACTTCTCGATAGTTCTCTTGTCAATACCACCACACTTGTAAATCAAGTGACCGGTGGTGGTAGACTTACCGGAATCGACGTGACCGACGACGACGACGTTAACGTGAGCTTTCTCCTTACCCATTGTGAATGATTGATGAAAAAAAGATTTCCGAAGGGGCAAAAAAAATTTTTTTGGCGAGCCTGACCTTTATATGGGGAACATTTTTTTTTTTCCTCTCTGTTGGCGCGCAACGCCGGGTAACCCCAGAGATGAGATGGCTATGCTGACATATACGCTTAAAGTGAACCCATTTACTTAGGAAACTTTGCGAAGCAACATGGGCAATTTCACTGCAGCTAGTGAGATTTTTTTCCTGCCAGATGATTGATAGGGCTACCAAAAATGAATCAAAGGAGAAAATTGGGAAGGTTGGGGTATTTGGGGAATTTGGAGAGTTTTCAAAACTTTTCAAACTTCGGGTATTAAAGTAAGTTCTGCATTTTTTAAATTTTTTTTTTGTTTTTGCCGCTTAACCAATGATCAGTTCATTTTCATTTTACTCCTTTACCGTTGCTTCGGTGATATTAATTGGGGACTGTTTTGGCTGCCGTCCAAATAGGGATAAGATGATAATTTTCGATCGGTAGATTTTCTCGTCACGTGGTGTACAATCACGTGTATATTTCATTATCTGGGCCCTGCCCTTCCTTCCCTAAATTCGCTTTCTCATATCCATATTGAAGCTCAAATCTTTCTCTTCTTCTGCTTTTTCTTCGTTTCATCGCCACTTTCCTTCCTCATTTGTTAATACTTTCGCGACCTTACTAGTAGTCCGCCTGTGCCATTGTGCAGGCGATAACCACCTTAAGCGTCACTATTTATTGCTATTTAACAGTAGAACTTCCTGTTCAATTATCGCTTCAACTATTCGCTGGTAAATACATTGTCGGATTTGCCTGTCTGATAGGACTTGCGGAACATCTCTTGGTTAATCAGTGCCATGGGCGTAGATGGCGAGCTGGAGGGACCGCCGACTACTGCATGTGCAGAGGCTGCATCCAACGATGACCGGGTGGTCAGCGTAGACGATCTTCTTCTATTGTTTCTTGCAGTTTGAGGATCGATCTTGATTCCAGACTTGTGAGCAGCGAAGAGCCCAAGAATGTCGGTCAAGGTCACAACTCCTATGAGTTTGCCGGGCCGGCCACTATCCTGGGACACTGTAGTTGCTGCAGCTGCAGAGGCTGCGGCTTCAGCTGAAGAAAGCGCAGTTTCAATAGTTGATGTGTTTACTGCACCAGAAGTAGAAGATGTCGACGAAAAATGCGAAGAACCTCTTGATTCCACAATCCATAATCTATGCGATTGAGTAGCAACTAATTTAGCAATCACCCTGCCCAATGATGTTTGCTGGTTGACGTGGAAGATGGGGAATTGGTCCTGGCCCTTCTCAATGCCCTTCTGCGATAAGTTGTAGGAGATAAAAGTAGTAACCGGCTTAAACAACAAGTGCGAGTTCTTTGTAGACGAGACATTCTTGACATCGACGATGGAGATGTTACCCACCAATTGCTTGTTTTTGTCGATGACTGCTAGTGATGAGACATTCTCATTGAACATCTTCTGCAAAGCTTCAATCAATGGTTGATCACCCTGAATTGTGATTGGGTTGGTCGAGCCGATCTTCAAGTCCTGCAAAGAAGTGTTCCAGAGAAACTCGAGGGATGGAAAGCGTCTTGCGTTTTCCCAGAAGAACTTGATGGCTCTTCTTTGGGAGAGTATACCAGTGATTTTGTTCTGATTGTCAATAATTGCCACTCTGTGTGCACCATTTCCAAATGCCTCTACGGCCTTGAGCAAAGTCTCGGACTCTTTGAATTTTAAAAATGGATTCTTTGGATGCAACTTGACAATGAAATCGACTGGTACCTCCTCACCTTTCTTAGCCTTGTTGATGAGGGATACAAGCTTGTCGTGCTTCTGTTGCATTGACAATTCTGTGCCATTGTCATCGGCAATTTCGTTGATCGACAAGGCGTTGAAGTTGATTTTGTTCATGATCAACAAAAGGTATGTGTTCAAGTCAGAATAGTCAAAAGACAAGCAATTGGACAAGTCGTAGTTTGTCTTGGACAATGCCACGGGTAACGAGGTCAAGTCATGGGAAATCAAGGTCTCGAATGCCTTCTGAACTGAGTACGACGAGTTGATCGCGATGAGTTTGTTGGACTCAGTCAAGTCTGCCAACAAAATATCGTTCCAGTCCGACGCCATCATAGATTGTTGGAACAAACTGGAGGACTTCGAAGACACTGAGGTGTTTCTAGACAAGGAAAAGTCATCGCTGGGGTTATGATGGTGGTCGGCGGGTAAAGGTGGCGGCGACGACAACATCTCGACAATTGATGGCTTTCTGGACACAGACAGGCCATGGTGAACGTGCAACTGTGCCTGATTGGCCATGGGCGAGTGTGGAGACCTCAGGAATGAAGGATTATGGGACATGGAATCAGTATGAAGATTGAAAAAGATTGGCTAGATACCTTTCTGGAGAGTCGGGTGAATGGAGCTTTATGGCTCAATGCGGTAATCGAAACGTTGCAGGGGGTAGTTTAAAAGGCCTGCGGCAGCGGTTTGGGATTTCAAAAGTAGAATTGACGACAAAACTACCAGGAAAAAGATAAGTAAGTGTTTCCCCAAACATTGCGAGAGGAGCTCCTTTCAGTGACCGGCATGTCTGCAGGATATGGGGTGAATTCTTTAGTGAGGTGTACGGATGTAAGTATGAATTGGAAGAAACGTAGAAAGGTGCCATAAAAAAGGTGAGGAAAAGAGGTAGATAAAGTGAGTAAGAAGAGTGGGAGAAAAAAAAAGGCGAATAGAAACTAAAGATAAATGAAGGGGTAGTTTTGTTGATACTAATAGGTTTTGGCAGGTGTATGGGTGTGAAGCCAGCCGTGATTCGCCGATCACATGATCTAACCTGGGGTACATGGACAATCCAAAAAGGACGAGAGTTCATTGGATAAGAGAGAACAAAGAAAAGGGGCGGGATTCATCTTGATAAGTAGATTAAGGGAGAAACTAGATATGGTAAAATGGAACGTGTAACAAATTTCAATGATTGCGATGTGTTGGTGATGGTGAAGTGACGTGGTAGGGAGATCTATAGGACGGTAGATGTACGACTAGTGTCGATCTTTAGCGGGGCTGTGGAATGAAAAAGTGATGAAGGATTGTATAATAGGCGAGGTGAAGTTAAGTTGAAAAGATCGTATTTCAAATTTGAGTTTGTAGAGGTTCGAGGTTTGGATGGCATAGTGCTAGTTGAATATGGCACATGGCGTTCTAATTAGGGTATCTGGCGTTCTAATTATGGGTGACTACTCGATCAAAGGTACTAACAATTGATTATGGTAAAGTCTTCTAGGTTACATTCTTGTGTCCATTGATGACTAACTATGGTATCTATGGTGGTATCTATGATATTTAGGGCATTTTTAGTTTTCATGGATAAGATTATAGCATTTGCTGGGTACTCAACTTCAGTATTCCAAGGACTGTCTCTGCCTTCTTACTCTCTGCTCAATGATAGTATGGCTGTGCTAAAATAGTAATCAGGAAGATATGAAATCCATGAAGGCTAGCAACTCGTCCCTACTTTTTTTTTGCAAATTGTAGATCTTTTCTGGAAAGATTTCAATGACATGAAGATTGCAGGGCAAGATGAATAAGATCCAACCTCTGAATTGGGCTCAATGGTAGACATGGAAGAGAAGGCAATGGTATAAAGACCAGCTTTAACAAAATATAAATCTAATGGTGTTAACAGACGGTAGTTACTAACTGTTCGACTATATGGTATCAACAGTCTTACTAGCCTCCACCGTCGAAAGTGTGGATACAGCAATACAGAAATGAATGACTTTCAACATAACTAAGAATGTATCTTCGACAAGGATATTGAAAAACATTAACATGGATTAGGAAGTACTTATAGTGTAACAAGATTACTATGGTGCACTATGCTGAAAGTGTACCATTTATTGTGGTGGTCTAATCCCATGGTTCCATAGTGCTCCAGACCATTCTCTTCGGAAATACTATAGAGATCGGTGATACGGACAATATAACTAGGGACCTACCCACAGCTCATAGAATGGAATTCTATGGAATTCTAGATGACTGATCCTGAATCTACTGGATAAAAATTCATGTACCCTTCCATGACCTACTATGACCTACCATGACCTCATGTACCATACCGTGACCTCTTGTACCCGCCATTATCTTTGATACAATCCTGAATATCCACCAAAGTGCTTGCTCTATCATACTCCTTGACATACACTTAATTAATTACCAAACCTTCAGCCTCACATTATTACCCCGGTACAGTATTCATGTCCTCAAAACCTACACTAAACCTTATTGTTGGAGGAAATTATCTCCGGATTGCTCCTAGATATGATTAACTCCATATCCCATGTGCCCTACTCCGGCCGTTGCATGGCAATGATCGACATTGTGAGGATCCTTCCATGACAATTGTATTTTGTAGCCGTTTCATCTTCTCACACCTCCATAAACATTCTATCAACACTCAATCAACCCATTTTGTCCACTGAAAGACAAATTCTGGCCATTGATGAGTTTATGGTTAGAGTATCTCCTTATCTGTTCGTGTCCCGTATAGCAACGGGAGCCCAATCCTGTATGGGGCTTATCGATGAGTTCCTTTCTTCCGGCTACCACTTAAACTTTCTTTTTAAACCTCGGCTTCCGTTAATGGCAATTTTACTAGTTAGACTTAGATTCTTGACAATAAACTCAACAATTCCAGATCCCATATCAAGAAATAAGAAGTTCACAATGAATACCTTCATCGCCATAATTCATGGTAATTGAGTTAAACAAAAAATGATTAAGTAAAAAAAATCACTTCAATCCGTCCCATCAATTGTCCCATTTTTTCTTCGTCGGAGACTGTCTCCCAGGCGTAAAGATTTTTCCTGTCATTTCTTTAAATGTCTCCTAACTCGCTATTCCGCCCTGCCGGACTTCAACGTCTACACAAAAGTCCGAGCCAAAAAAAAAAAAATGAAAAATAACTCCCTTAAACAATCCAACAATTGTGAATGGTCCAATTCTAACCATCGTATCTTGCCGCCAACCGTCCAAATTGTGCCATTTTCCTCACCGTTTGCACCCAATTACTCGCATGGCCTGACAAGGTCTTGATCTCATGAGGCTAAGTATTGAATCGCAGGACCGGACCCAACAATTGTCATGCAGGACCGAGCCCAATTGCTTTTTCCCACACCTGTGATTGTCACCCTATATAAGACGCCACTGGCGCCCCCTGATTGTAACTTCAGAATTAATTGGTAATTGCATCTGACGCCTTAGTCGCCACAAAACTTTTACCGTTCAATCTCACTCACCACTTCCGCTCAGGACAATTTACTGTTTGAGCCCAACCCAATTTTTTTTTCCGGCCTGTATACCACTGGTTATATATCAAGCAGGCATTTTCCAGTCTTTTTCAATCATTAACCCAATGAGTGCCGACACTTTGGACACGGTCGATTTGACCTCGCTTAATGCGCTTGCCGCAGGTGCCAACAAGAAAAACCCCAGAATTGTGGCTGCCGGTTTGGGTGGCCGTTTGATGGGTACAAAATCTTTGGTGGACGTCACTGCTGAGCAGATGGCCAAGGACTCCGAAACCTTCTACGAGAAGGATGAGAGAGAACGTCTTAAGTATTCCAAGACTATGCACATTTCCGAGAAGCCTTGGACCCTTTCAAACTGGCACGAGCATGTGAACTGGTTGAACTTCATTCTTGTGGTTGCCATTCCAGCCTTTGGTGCCTACTGCGGCATCACCAACCCTCCACAGCTCAAAACTTTGATTCTTGGTGTGGTGATGTACGTGTTCTCCGGTGTTTCCATCACCGCCGGTTACCACAGACTTTACGCTCACAAGTCCTATGATGCGCACTGGCTTCCAAGATTGTTCTTCGCTTTCTTCGGTGCTGGTGCTGTTCAGGGTTCAATCAAGTGGTGGGGTCACTCTCACAGAGTCCACCACAGATTCACCGATACCAACAGAGACCCATACGATGCTAGACAAGGTTTCTGGTTTTCCCACATGGGATGGATGTTGACCAAGGCCAACCCAAAGAACAGAGCTAGAGCTGACATTTCTGACTTGACTGCTGACCCAATCGTGGTGTTCCAGCACCGTCACTACTTGGTCCTCATGATTTTGGCTGCTGTCGTTGTTCCAACTCTTATTGCCGGACTCGGATGGGGTGACTACTGGGGAGGTTTCATCTACGCTGGTATTTTGAAGTACTCGTTCATCCAGCAAGCAACTTTCTGTGTCAACTCGTTGGCCCACTGGATCGGTGTCCAGCCATTTGACGACAGAAGAACTCCAAGAGACCACGTTTTGACTGCCTTTGTTACTTTCGGTGAGGGTTACCACAACTTCCACCACGAGTTCCCTTCGGACTACAGAAACGCTTTGAAGTGGTACCAATACGACCCAACCAAGGTGTGCATCTGGGCCATGTCCAAGGTTGGATTGGCTTGGAACTTGAAGACTTTCTCTCAGAATGCCATCGAGCAGGGTTTGTACCAGCAGCAACAGAAGAAATTGAACCGTATGAAGCAGCAGTTGAACTGGGGTACTCCAGTCAGCGAGTTGCCAGTCTGGGACAAGGAGCACTTCAACAAGATTGCCAAGCAAGAGGGTCTTTTGATCATCTCTGGTATTGTTCACAACGTCAAGAGCTTCATCAAGGAGCACCCTGGTGGACAAGCATTGGTGAGAGCTTCTTTGGGCAAGGATGCCACGAAGGCTTTCAACGGTCACGTGTACGCCCACTCTAATGCTGCCCACAACTTGTTGGCCACTATGAGAGTCGCAGTGATCAAGGATAGCGAGGTGAATGGAGACACTTTCAACTTGCAGGAGGAGATGTTGTCGAAGAAGGAGGCTTAAGGATACAAAAATAACATTATTGGGAGTCAGATATAGGTAGATGATAAATACACCGACGAAATTAAGAATGAAGTTGTAGCGAAGTCTATGTAGGTCCAGATTGACAAAGAATAATGTACTATAGCATCCAGATTCATCCGAGAACAACTAAAAACTTTTGAAACATTACGCAAACTTTCAGTTTCGAATAGAAGGTTGGACAAATGTAAGAAATTGCCAAAACTCATGAAAACAATAATTGATTGTTCGGTGCAAAAAATTGACGCATGGAACCATTTCGCAGAAAACCGGAATAAAAAAACATGCCACCGGAAAAAACTCTCTATGACTTTCCTGATCACTCCGATTGGGTGCTCCTGTATATAGAAACAATACTAACATCAGTCTACTAATAAGCTAAAGAAACCTTAGTTAACATAGCAAAAATGGAGATAAAATGAGGAAAGTAGCCACAAACTGAAAATCTATAAAATCTGTAAATGACAACATTGTTAGATCCCAAAAAAAAAAATAATAAACTACATCACTTCATCTCGCAAATGCAACCTTCGCTATTTTTTGGTGGTCAGTAGATCGCACCACATTTGGGTGGTGGGCCCACCTTGAGACGATTCCATGTAAAAGCATAGTATAAAAGGGCCAAAAAAGCACGAATATTCTCGACCATCATCATCATCCAACGCATATTCATCATGGCTCTTCCTAGAACTTCTTACGCTACTTTGGCTGCCCGCAGAGTGCCAGCATTGATTGGCTGGGGCAGTGGCATTGCCTTCTTCTTGGGCTGGCCCCACGTCTGGATTGGCGTTGTCAACAAGAAGAACAACGTTCCAGCCATCAACATGGCTTACCTTTGATATTTATATGGATTACGAATAAACGAATAGGATTAATGGTTTGTAGAATGGTGACGTCTGGACAACGGAATGTTGTGAAAAGAAATAGAGGATTAGTAGAGTAGAGATCCAATGTTGAGGTCAGGTGTGGACAAGGATGTGAAGGTCATGAATGTCAACAAATGAATTTAGAGTGTACTTGATTGGGAGTTCATTATGGGGTTCCTGAGTATTAAAGATTTTGAATAGTTATGAGGGTTCTTTGCATTAATTTGTCTTAGACTTATCGTTTGACAAGTTGTAGAAACTGCAGACATGGAGTTTCCCCAAGAGTTTAGTAGTTTTGTATTCGATAATCTTTTGATTCGACACTCAGAAGGTGTTTTAGTGCTCAGAGTTAAAAGGGTTGATAATCATCTCGTTCTCCGTGATGGAAATGTATTTGGTTAGAGATTTTCCTCACTGTCTGCCAAATTATTGAACTTTTTAATGGGCCAGTTCTGGTTGTTAACTCGGTACTGGGACACCTAACCCACCCACTAAATATCTGGACTACTTAAGCTCATTGAAGCTAGATGATCATGCCTGGATGGGAAAACATTTAATTCGTTAAGATACAAATATGTATTATTGTTTTTTTTTCTTCTTCTCATTTGATGTTAATATTGCTCTCTTTAGCCATATCCTCACTGCTTATCCGTTTACTAATTTTCGCAGTTTCAGACCCTCCCTTTACAAATATACAACTTAACCTATAAATCATTGAAACATTCAAAACTCACCAAAATTACTTTTAACAACAACACAACACACCTAAAATCAATATAAGCTCACAAAAGCCTTTCTACATGCTCCCATCTGTATTCCACTCCAAAACCTCTCCTCCTTATCCAACCGTTATCTGCCTGCACTTCTTGCTCAATCTTCAACTACTCCACATGTCGAAGCCGTTTCAACCAGTGAGTGAAATCCTCACCAGCAAGCACAAACAGCAGACGTTCAACGATATTTACGGAGAGCCAGAAAATTTTCTTGAGATCGAGGTATGTATCAACGTACTTTCCTACAACCAGCTCCACTACTAACCATAGGTGAGAAACCCTCAGACCCACCATGGTCGAGAAGTGTTCACAGACTACGAGATCGTGTGTAGGACCAACATCCCAGCATTCAAGAAGCGCACGTCCAAAGTGCGGCGTAGATATAGCGATTTTGTGACATTCCGAAAGATGTTGGAGCAAGAGTCTACACGGGTGATCATTCCGCCGCTTCCCGGCAAAATTCTCTTTAGTCTGAACAAGTTCAACGACTTAAACATCGAGAGCAGGCGTCAGGGTTTGGAGAAGTTTTTGGCGGTGGTAAGCGGGCACCCATTGCTTCAAACGGGAAGCACTACGTTGGCGGACTTCATTCAGAATGAAAAATGGGAGCCTCGTCATCTGTTCTATTGAGAGATGTTCTTGAGAGTGAGTTAGAGTACTAGGTAAGAGAGCCAGGTAGGAGCGACCAACTGGGAGCATCCAACTAAAGCGAGAATTAAGATTTGTGGATTTTTCACCTGGAGACCCACATTGGCGCCATGGTGTACCTTAAAAAACCTAATTAAGATGGACCTCTTCACGATGCTCAATTTACGGTGACCAATTTAGGGTAGACTAATGTTGCGGGCCACTTGTCTTCAGGAAATCGCTCAAGAATGCCGATTTTCCCAATGCATAACCACTGCCTTTTACCGATAACCACTTAACTTCCATAACTACTCCAGTACCTTCGTAAGGATATATATACAAAAGAAGTTGCCACCTTGTATTTTCTCCTCTTGCTCGTCATCTCTTCCCATTTTCTTTCTGTATTACTTCCTTAAACCTTTCGCAAGTCATATGGGTAAATCTTCCCGGAACCTTTGCGCACATCCCCATGCTCGGCCATGCTAGTCGATGCCAGACTGATTTGACCAGATGCAAAACCACATATGGCAAATGGCCAAACAGCCAAATAACTGGTGATTGGCGTCAACGGCCCAATGGATCAATCTCCATTGCCAAAATCGCTTTACCCCCACCCTGGCATCTTTTTCCCAATACCTCGAGGTCCCAAAAACTATGTCTCCTCGCCCTGTCACTCCAAACTCCGACTCCTATCGTCATGTTCCAAATCTCCCAATGGAATGGTTCCACCACCTGCAGAAAATTAATGTTTTGTGGGGTCCCCCTCCCCTAAACTCCTGGCTCCGACTTCGGGACATAGCACCAGTGGGTAACACCGAGTGGGGGCCATTGGTGGACCTAATCCTGCCAGGCCCACCAGTTCCTCCACATTGACCAACGGTTGTCAGTGACTGCGAGTTTTTTTATGATTTTTTTTCTCTTGTTGGGGAACCCCAGACTGCGGAGTTATGATGGCCTGCACTTCAAGCGAATATCGGAATTGACCATAATATGGAAACTCCAAATGAAATGGGAAAACCATTTAAATTCGAATCATATCGAACATTGACGACGATACATTTATGCTTGTTCTCAAATGATACTTTTTGTTCTTTCAAAATCTCTATCATTTTGTCAACTTCCGGCTAATCACTCTCGCTCCGGTGTTTTGGGGCTCCGTTAGAACATACCACCGAAAGGCACAGGGCTCATGGCCTCACACATAAGTAATTTTCATGTCAGTGCTAAACTCCCCCGGCCCCTCATCCCCACAATATCGCCATATAAATAGGCCCACATTCGCCCCCAGTGGTTCCATTCTCCATTAATCAATTCACTCCAAAAAAAACAACTATCAAAAATGTCGATCCCAACTACCCAAAAGGCTGTCATCTTCGAGACCAACGGCGGTCCATTGCTTTACAAGGACATTGAGGTGCCAAAGCCAAAGCCAAACGAGTTGTTGATCAACGTTAAGTACTCCGGTGTCTGTCACACTGACTTGCACGCTTGGAAGGGTGACTGGCCATTGGCCACCAAGCTTCCATTGGTTGGAGGTCACGAGGGTGCTGGTGTCGTTGTTGCCTTGGGTGAGAACGTCAAGGGCTGGAAGGTTGGTGACTACGCTGGTGTCAAGTGGTTGAACTCCTCTTGTAACTCTTGTGAGTTCTGTCAGAACACCAACGAGCCAAACTGTGCTGAGGCTGACTTGTCCGGTTACACCCACGACGGTTCCTTCCAGCAGTACGCTACTGCCGATGCTGTGCACGCTGCCAGAATTCCTGCTGGTACCGATTTGGCCCAGGTGGCTCCAATCTTGTGTGCTGGTATCACCGTTTACAAGGCCTTGAAGACTGCTAAGTTGAAGGCTGGCCAGTGGGTTGCCATTGTTGGTGCCGCTGGTGGTTTGGGTTCCTTGGCTGTTCAGTACGCTGTGGCCATGGGTTACAGAGTTGTTGGTATTGACGGTGGTGCTGACAAGGGCGAGTTCGCCAAGTCCTTGGGTGCTGAGGCCTTTGTTGACTTCACCCAGACCAAGGACATTGTCAAGGACATCCAGGACATCACCGGCGGTGGTCCACACGGTGTTATTAACGTCTCTGTCTCTGAGGCTGCTATCTCCAAGTCTGTTGAGTACGTGAGATCTACTGGTACTGTTGTGTTGGTTGGTTTGCCAGCCGGCGCCAAGGTTGTTGCCCCAGTGTTCACCTCCGTTGTCAAGTCCGTGTCTATCTGCGGTTCTTACGTTGGTAACAGAGCTGACTCTGCTGAGGCCATTGATTTCTTCACCAGAGGCTTGGTTAAGTGTCCAATTAAGGTTGTCGGTTTGTCCGAGTTGCCAGAGGTCTACGAATTGATGGAGCAGGGTAAGATCTTGGGTAGATACGTTGTTGACACCTCCAAGTAAGCTTCTCAAAATTTGGCTGCGAAAAGGTTGCTGTGCGACCCTGACTTCAAAGTCCTATTTGACTATTTATGCGATTGATTTATGAAATAGTTATATGAAGTGAATGATAAAAATGCCATGTAGAGGCCAGAATAAACTAGCCCAATAAACCATTTCCTTCAATATTGCCATTTAATTAGGGGGCTTTCAAGATCGGCAAGACTATATACACGCCCAAGTCAATCTAATCAACACTAATGAAGGCATTCTGCACATGTCTCCAACAATGGTAGCCACGAGCAATATCATTCTTCGGGTGATAAACCTCACTAATTGATAATGGATTTAACTGTCAAAGAAAGCAATGGTCTCTCATATAGACATCTAAAAGTCAACTTCGTCAAATCATACACCTATATTACTTCTCTACTTAGAAAGCTCTGTTCAATGGAGAAACAACCTCCTTGCCCTTGTAGAACTGGACGGTCTTGGAAGCTCTCTCAGCAACACCCTCTGGAGTGAACTCGAAGAACTTGTAAAGATCCTCAGCCTTTCCGGAAGCACCGAATCTGTTCAAACCAAACTGTTCGTGAGAGTACTTGGCCCAGCCGAAGGAAGACATGACCTCAACAGACATGATTGGAACACCGTCTGGCAAGACAGACAATCTGTAGTCCTGTGGCTGCTTGTCGAAGGTCAAGAAATCTGGCAAAGACACAACGGAGGCCTGGATACCCTCGCCGGCCAACTTCTTAGCAGCATCAACGGAGATGGAAACCTCGGAACCAGAGGACACAATAATCACGTCTGGCTTGTCGGCCTTGACCAAGGTGTAACCACCCTTAGAGGCCTTCTCAAGAGAAGAGCCCTCCAAGTGAGGCAAGTTCTGTCTGGTCAAGGCAATGATGTGTGGCACGCTGGTGGACTCGAATGCGCTCTTGTAAGCAGCAGACACTTCGTTACCATCGGCAGGTCTCCAGACAGACAAGTTTGGAGTAGCTCTGAAATGAGCCAAGGTCTCAATAGGCTGATGGGTTGGACCATCCTCACCCAAACCAATGGAGTCATGAGTAGCGACCCAGGTGACTGGAAGATGAGACAAAGCAGACAATCTCACGGCACCGGCAGCGTAAGACACGAAGTTCAAGAAAGTACCACCGTAGTTCTTGTAGTTACCACCGAAACCGGCAATACCGTTCATGATAGCACCCATACCGTGCTCTCTGACACCGTATCTGATGTAACGACCAGACCAGTCACCCAACTTAGTGGAAGGAGGCTGGAAGTCCACCATGTCTGGGGCTCTGGTCAAGTTGGAACCGGTCAAGTCAGCGGAACCACCAATCACCTCAGGCAACACTGGCAAAACCTTGGTCAAAAGCATCTCCGACAACTTTCTGGTGGCCAATGGCTTGTCCTCTGGGGTGTAAGATGGCAAAGCAGATTCCCAACCCTCTGGCAACTTACCGTCCAATCTTCTCTTGAGCTCAGCACCCTGCTCTGGGTACTTCTTCTGGTATTCAGCCACAGTGTTGTCCCACTCAGCCTCGACCTCCTGGTTCTTCTTAGCGAGCTTCGAGTAGTAGTCGTAAACCTCCTGAGGAACGTTAAAGGTCTTAGATGGGTCGAAACCGAACTTCTCCTTCAATTGCTTGATGTCGTCAGCCTTCAATGGGGCACCGTGAACACCGTGGGTACCCTGGGCAAGAGAACCGAAACCTATGGTGGTGGTCAATCTCACCAAGGTTGGCTTGTCAGTGACGGACTTGGCCTCCTTGATGGCAGCAGCCACAGCCTCCAAGTCGGTGTCACCGTGTGGGATCTCAATGGTGTGCCAGCCGTAAGCCTTGTATCTAGCAATGACATCCTCGGTGAAAGCAACGTTGGTGTTACCGTCAATGGAAATCTGGTTGTCGTCCCAGAAAGCGATAAGGTTGTTCAACTGCAAGTGACCAGCCAAAGAGGAAGCCTCAGAGGAAACACCCTCCATAAGACATCCATCACCCAAAAATGTGTACACATACGAGTCACTGACGGTCAAGTCGTCCTTGTTGTAGGTTGCAGCAAACTGCTTCTGGGCAATTGCCAAACCCACGGCATTAGAGATACCCTGACCCAAAGGTCCGGTGGTGACTTCAACACCTGGAACGTCGGTAGCCTCTGGGTGACCTGGAGTCTTGGAGTTCAACTGTCTGAATGACTTCAAGTCATCAATGGACAAGTCGAAGCCATACAAGTGCAACAAAGCATACAAAAGGGCACAGGCGTGACCGTTGGACAAAACAAATCTGTCTCTGTTGATCCACTTAGGGTTCTTTGGGTTGAACTTCATTTCCTTCCAAACAGCGTGGGCAGCAGGAGCCAAACCCAAGGGAGCACCTGGGTGACCGGAGTTGGCGGCGGCGACGGCGTCAACAGCCAACAAACGGATGGTAGAGATAGCCAATTGGTCAATGTCAGACATTTTTTGAGATTGGTTGGTTGATATTTTTTTTGGTGGAGGATTCGCGGGATATTTATATGGGATGAAAAATGTTCCCAAAAAACCGGCGTGGGGGCTAAGGGAAAGTATTGCTCCGGCGAAAAATCCGAGGGTGAACATGGATGTGTTAATTATGCATAGCACGTGACATTTACCATCGGAAGTGCTCAATGTTTCCTTTTTCCGCTCCCCGGAGATCTAATTTATACCCTCGGATTTCGGACCTCCATCGAGGGCCGACCAAAAGGAAGGTGGTTCCTTCCCCCGGAATTCCACCCCAAATTCGCCAGGGCCAACTCATTTCTGAATATTGAAGTGTTCCCCGAGCCATATTATAGAGGGTCTTTTGCACTTTGAACTTATTATTGGTCCTCTCCCGTTTAGTTCCCCCAACATTTCTCGCCGGTTGCGGTGTTGATAACGGGCTATATACACAACGCTTACTAACCAGAACAAGCCAGAACCAGTGACGATGTGGTAGCAAAACCAGCCGAACATACCGAAACAATTGGGGTTGGCATAGATCGCATACACGTAGGACATGGGGTTCAATTCTTTAGTCATTTTTCTTGTTTAGTCATTGGTGACACATGGGTTCTACACAGTATGTCTTCATAGATTCATTAGCTGAACGATATCTTGGTGGTAATAATCATCTGCGACTGTGCACAGTACTCTCACTAATGATATCACATCTGTATGGAGTGGTCCCTGAGTTAAGGTGTATGACCACGGGCTAACGTGCTCATACTGTTCCTTTAGCAATTGCTTGTACTTACTTTGAAACACCTGCTCTGTAGTTACTTGCTTTATAGCAACTTTTTTGGAGCACCTGATCAGTTCTGCCTTGAATTATTTTTGTCTTCCTGCCGTTCCACCTTTCTTAATATGTAAAGCACGGCGCTATTCTCAATTCGCACTACGATCTCTCAGGTACTCCGATGTCCAAGATAAATGACCCCAGCTGATCATCCCGCTCGAGATTTATAAGATCCGTATGGTCCACCAAAACCTCGCGTGCCTGGCGAGTCGACGTGGCTCGTCCAATCTCCACAATGTCTGAATCCACATCTGAATCTGCCTCGCTGTCTGGTTGTTCATGCATGTTGCTGCTCAGTGTGTTCACAGTGTACAGCACAGTACCCACCGACAGATCTTTAATGTCCCAGGTATTATTATTGGCTTCTTCATGTGGTTCCCGGTTGAGATCGCGGAGGTCGTCAAGGTTCATATCTTCAAGATCGATTTCTTCATCGTCAAGATCCTCATCCCCCATATCCTCGTCATCTTCATCGATCCGCGCAACATTGATCAATTTAGGTTGGGCCCGGATGGCTGTCATGGTGCTCTTTTGGTGCGCACCAGTGCGATCTGCCACAATGGAGGCATTCTCAATGGCATTCATGTCGGAGAAAATCAGGTCTGTTTCGTACGAATAGATGGACCGCGTATTGTTTTTCGTAGGACGAATGGTCACGCCCGGAATATATGCGATAGGAAGAATGTTCGATGCGTTGGTGGTGGAAATTGTGGTAGCAATGGAGTTTCTCTTGGATAATTCCAGGTTGGCATAGTTGGCCATGCCTCCACGCACCTGGCCCCGAGCACCACTACCTGCCACACTGCCAGGTCCACTTCCACCGGGAGAACTTCCTCCGGGCCTTTTGGTGTAACGGGTCTGTGGACGCATAAACGATTCGTAGGCCAGTAGACGATGATTCTTGTTGACGGAGTTAGACAGGCCAGCACGACGAGCCTGCGGACGGTCGGACTTCTCGCCCAGATGCGAGTCATCGCCGCCAGCAACCAGAAACGACCCGTCCGCATCCATTTCGCTCATGGCCAAGTCATCTGTGAGACGTGGATGTTTCTTTCGATAGACAAACTTGTAATATGCAAACAATAACGCAAGGATCACCACTACACCTCCCAACACTCCGCCAACGATGCCTCCAACGGGGACAGACCCCTTCGACAGGTTTGATTTGGGCACACAGATGTACTTGGCGCAGCTGGTGGATGTTCGTGCCTGTTGGTAACATTCCTGGTCATCGGGACACACGGGACATGTGGCAGGGTCAGTGGGACAGATTAGATTTCCGTTGGAATCTGTTGAGTAGGACTCACTAGACGTTGCGTCTGCACGTGGCCGTAGCTCCGTAGGAGTTCCGGTTGTTCTTGAAGCCATCGATGGTTATTTAAGAGTTCTAAAGTAAGATGATAAGATGAGAAGTCCAGATTCTTCAGATGTCAAGATGAGATATTCCAAAACTAGAGAAGATCTGAGATAATCAAATGTCAAAATCTTTAATGACAATATTCAGTCGGATAGCGTCAACTTTACAAAGTCAAAGGCCGGTGATTATCACTAGAAAGCCAAGTGTCTCGATGGTGAAATATTGGACCAAGTACTTTTAAACTTGTCAACGTTTCAGACGAATCGTGTATGATTCGATGCGGAATGTGTGAAGACGCAAGGCCAAACGATCTGAAAAAAGGCGCAAGTTGCTCACTTTCGGGAGGCTGAAACCGATAGATAAACTTTGTGATAAACACAGGGGTTTTCAAAGTCGACAAGAAGAAAAAATCTAGACGAGCTTAATTTTGGGATATGAACCTTAGTCCGCCCAATCTTCTCTACAGGCACAATAATGAAGGCTAAGTGAAGGGCGTGTGCCTATCTTTTGGCGAGGGGGTCCCGCACCATTTTACTCATCAAGACTGGGGCAATGACTAACTCGGAAAAGTCGGGGTGGTTTAATGGCCGGAGAAGCTCGAATGGGCTCACAATGATAGTATTCGTATGCTGTTTGGTCGTCACCATTTTCGCCATTCTGTCATTTTTTATGTTTGATCTTTAGGATCGACATGGCTTTTTTTGGCCCCGACACTTTTTTCTTCTACGCATTCCGCACTTCAGTCTAGACACATTTTTCTGGATCGACGTTGCTTGAACCTGGCAAAGCCGAGTTCCTGAGTATTTGACCGGCAATCGCTTCTCATCGTCAATGTTTTCCATTTACTCTTTTAAATATACTTTCTATTTGCTCACTACGAAATCTCTTCGCATTTACTGTTTGCTCATTGTTCAAATGTTTACATACCTCATCTATTAATAGTACTCGTATATTCCTAGAACGTTTGACGAACCTCCTGGTTGAAGGTGAAGTTTTCCTTCCGTCTGATCAACCAACTGCTCTGGTAATCAAAATACTTGTAGCTGGCAACTGCACCTTCGCCTTCCCTCTGTACAATTGACGTTGACCGCGGCTTTTGCGTATCTTTACTGAACCATTGCTTTGTGTCCTTGTTGAACACCCATCCACGTCTGCTCAACTCGCGGGCTGCATTCCATTTGGCCAAGTTGTCCTGGCCCTCACAGTAGTAGAAACAGAAAAACAACGTGTCGATGTCGAACTTCTTCATGAGATTGGCCAGACTTAGTTCGAACATGGGCTCTTGTGGGTAGTCCACCGACGATGGATGCACGTTGATAGGGTTGTACTGTCTGGGTCTCTCCAGATCAAACGAATCAGGACAATTGAGTAGTGAAGTCTCTAACATCTGGCTGATGGCCTGGAACGGCAACGGATTGTTCAATCTGCTTATGGCAAGCTGGCTCAAGCGAGGTGCGGTTTCCCAGAATGACTTGTTTTCGTTGCTAAGAATAGGCAGTGGTGTCGCCAGTCCGACGTGTCTGGCTGTAGCGGTGGCTGAGTTTGCTCCCTGTGATGTAGTAACATGGCTAGCATTTGGTGTAGAACCTGCCGTGGATGCCCCAGTAGACCCAGTTGAAACCGGAGTTCCCGGTGCATTTACTGCAACAGTCGCTGCTGATTGCGTCAAAACACGCTTCTTAAGCTCATCTGCTACTGTTCTCACTGGCGTCTGCGGTGCTGGACTTCCCGGTTTGGACAGCGGACTGAGCCCTGGAGGTGGTGCTCTTACACTGGTAGGTTGAGGAGACTGTGCGGGCACAGGAGCCAGAATCTTGGCTGCAACCACTGAGGCTGCTGTGACTGGAGCTGTAGAAACAGCACCTGGTGTTGGAGTGGCAGAACGATCAGAGTTTGAAGTATTACCAGAACCAGTAGAAGCAGATGGTTTCTTGGGACTTGGCGATGGACTGGAATCTTCAGCTGGAGCCAGAGGGTACGAGGGCTGGATATCAAGGGTTTCGTCAAGCTCCAACACATCGTAGAACTCGTTGTACTCCACAAAATCTGCTGCATGGTTGTTCTCCACATAGTAATCCAAATCATCTTTGATGTCATCGATACGGTCTGGTTCCAAGCGGTCATTCTCCAAGTTACGGAGAATGAGCTCCAATTTTCCGATGTGGGTGTTGTTGCGTTCTATCTTTTCGGTTAAGTCATCCATGGATTGCTGCACAGCACCCAGTTTCTTCTTGTGGCCCAATTGACTCAATTCGCCTGACAACAACTCGTTCTGTCTATTGAGCTCGTCAAGAACTTCAGTAATATACTTAGAGGCGTCATTCTTCTTTGCCTCGTCTAGCCCACGCGCTCCAAGTTTCGCTTGCATCTCCAATCCTTCGTTGGAGAACTGCTTCATCTTCGACACCTTCTCCACTTCCTTGAACCGTTCCATGGCGTTTTCAATGCGCGATCGGTTGTCCTGCAAGACATTTTTGTCGAGCTTATTGCTGCTGTCGCCCAACCATTGCTTCACCTGATCTCTAGATCTCTGCAACTTCTTGATTTCCTTTCTTAAATCTCCTTCTAGTTTCTCTTTCTGATTGGAGTTTTCCGTGATAGTGACTTTTTCATATATATCCTCGAACTGCTGTAAGCCCTCAACCACTTTCTTCTGGAGTTTGTCGAACTCCTGTTGTAGTTTTCTTGAACTCATGTCTGGAGGACTAAGTAGGTATCTTTTGCTGACTTTTGATGTTGGAGTGCGTGCAGGCCGAAGTCCCATAGTTTACTCAATATGGGAAGCATGAGAGAAAATGATGAAGGAAGACAAAAAAAAGAAAATTAAATCCTTTCCGCAGCGATGTATGTTGACTTCCTTTAAATTTATGATCTTTTAGGTGTTTTTAGTGTTTGTCGTTGTGGTATACTCATTAGTGATTTTAGATTCACTTCTCAGTCATTTATGTCTACTCAATTCTAGTAACTGGAAAATGACTTTGGATTTAGTCCAATGGTCCGATCTCCTGCTTCAAAAACTCCTCACTGAAGTGGCTGATCTGCTCAAAATTCGTTTCGAACCCCAGTCTACCTCCATAGTACGGATCCAGCACCACCGTGTTGAACTTGGAGTCTGTTTTCCACTCTCCAAACATAGCCACTCTAGTCTTACTGCCTCTAGGCTTCATATGCAAGAGATCTCCCTTGTTGGAATCATCCATGCCAATCACATAGTCAAATCTTGCGAAATGTTTAGATGTGATCTGCTGGGCCTGATGGTTGACGGGAACACCATGTTTTCTGCACGTGCTGGCTGATCTATGATCAGGACTTTCTCCAATGTGCCAGCCACTGGTGCCAAAAGAGTCAATGAGGTCGAATTTGTCGGCATATCCCAATTGTTCCACCTTAAACTTGAACACGGCTTCTGCCATTGGCGAACGACAACTTATTGGTTAGTGCGACGCAATAAAATACTGAAATCTCGAGGAAAAGATTCACTTACATGTTGCCAAGGCAAACAAATGCCACAGATACTTTGCTGTCGGAAGTCATAGTAGTAGCTAGATAATCTACTTCGCTTAGGTACAGTACTCAGGTTTAACTACTTCAACAAATTAATCTTACACTAAATGAACATTAATATACACCACTGAGCCCGTGTTGCTGATTAAGTGTTAGTCTGCTGGAGTCCGTTTATCCAACCCTTCCACTCTTCGAACTCGACGGGCTCATATAGATATCTCTCAAACTCGACGTCTTCTGTCTTGACTTTCTTCTCTCCAAAGAGAAGCTCCAAGTCATTATCCTCCTCTCTTTCACGCTTGACGCTGTTCTCCTTCTTGACAATCGCCTCCTGCTCAACCATCTGTCTGCATTCATCCAAAATATCGCTAGAGGTCAACTCTCTGATGAACTCAACTTGACGGAACGCAGACGTAATTGCATACGGCTTCACGTCGCTACTCCATTCACCAGGAACTTTCGGAGAGAGAGGGGAATTGATCAATGCTTTACTGCCGTCAACAGCTGGTTTACTACCATTCTGACCATTTTCTCCATCTGGAAGATCAAGCAAGTTCGACAAGGCCGCAAAAAAGAATTTTTCGGGATTGGACGTTGATAGCTCTCTCCTCTTGATCACCTTCGAGTCAGCGCTGCTGACTCCGAATACTTCACCCAACAAAGGAACCTCCACTACAGGGTTTTTGTTGTCAAGGTGTGGAGAGTTGCCCAAAGGTGTGCCCTTGTTGCTTTGTGATTGCGGAATGTGTGGCGTGGATATGCTGTTCGGAGTCTTGATAGCATTAGCCAACGTGGCAGGAGTTGGAGCACTAGCAGATGGTGTAGAGCCAGATTTTGCAGATTTTCTTCTGGCTGCTGTAGCTGTCACAGAGGGAGCCTTAACAGGGCCCTTCTTAGCTGCAGTTTGTGCTACTGAAGGAGAAACAGCATTAGGCATGATAGGACTGGATGACATAGCACCGCCCACTCTTTGTGGGGCTAAATTATTATTAGGCTTTTGCCAATCCTGTTGCATTTGTGAATTTGTTGCATTTCTGACAAACTGCTGCTGCTGACCGGGAATCCCAGATTGCATGCCCATTTGAGGACCTCCAGCTTGAACAGGGAAGTTCTGTTGCTGAGCTGGCTGTTGCTGCATGTTCAGAGGAGTGAATTGCTGATTGACATTGAACTGCTGCGCACCAGGCACGTTTCTTCCTTGTTGAGGTGCAACTGGCTGTTGTTGGCTTTGCTGCTGTCTCTTCAAAGTAAGTTGTTCCTTCACGTAATCAAAATACTTCTGATACTGTGCCCGCATCTTCTCCACCAACTCAGGCGTGGCTAGAAAAACTCCTCTTTGCAAATTCTCCAAGATGTTCTTTGTCATACGCTTCAATTGTATTAACCTCTTCGTAGCTTCCAAACTTCTTGTCAATTGGTAGAAGTAGTTGAGTATGCTGTCAACGTTGGCGTATTGTTGGGTAATCTTGGTCATAGTTTCCCTCACTTGTGCCTTATCCTTTTCCGACAATAACAACGTCATGTCCTTAAGAGGCACAGCATTTCTAGCCACTTCCTCGAACAATGCTCTCAACTTTGCCTTCATCTCATCAGTGAGAGCAGGAATGATTGCCGTGGGAGGATTTTGTCTCATCTGATTAGCATTAATGTTATTCGCTGGTTGTTGAACTGGAACAGCTTTTTGTCCTACCATTGGCGAGAAGTGCTGTTGGTTCATTCCAGCTTGATTTGGTTGAGGCATTTGACCCATCATTGGCAGCAGCTGCGGAGGCTGACCAGACATATTTGGTTGCAACATCGATTGCGATGGCGGTTGTTGCTGCGTGAGAGACTGTTGTTGTTCTGGTTGTTGAATAGACTGGAAACTGTTAGGTGCCATATTTTGATTCTGAGCTTGACCCTGCTCTTTCTGATTCTTCTGCTTTTGATGGAGAACATATCTTCTGATGAACTTCTCCTTCTGAGCACGATCAAAATTGCCCGGCATTGTACCACTCTGTTGCAATCTTTGCAAGAAAGTCATGGCATCACCACTATACTTCGCAAGGTCTTGCGCAGTAATTTGCATATTTTGAAGATCATTCTGCTGTTGACGTGTTTGAGCCATTCCAACTGGCTGGTTAGAAATTTGCAGTTGTGGTTGTTGTGGCTGCTGCTGTGAGGCATTCATGGGCATCGCCATCGCATTCTGCGCCTGTGGAATGTTCTGAGGTTTATTGTTTCCTCGGAAAACACTTTGCTGTTTTTGCTGCTGCATCAGCAGTTGGTCCATATTCACATTATTGCCTTGTAATTGCCTGTTCATATTGTTCATGTTGCCCATATTGTTCATACTGGAATTGATGTTACCCATGTTATTCATATTGGAGTTGATATTGTTCATGTTGTTCATATTGTTCATGTTGTTCATGTTCATGTGGTTCATGTTCATGTTGGACATGTTTCCCATATTATTCATGTTAGTATTCATGTTCGATCCCATATTAGAATTCATGCCCGCGTTCATGTTTGAGTTCATGTTCACGTTATTATTATTGTTGTTTCCTGTCATGTTGAACTGAGCATTCTGTCCAGCCCTCATGGCCGCATCGTTGCCCTGGGTGTTACCATTCATACGCTGAAACTGCGCAAGTTTCTGCTGTTGATGCTGTCTTAATGCGAGCTGAAAGTGAGAATTGTGAATTTCCTTCACTAGGGGCAATGCAGACTTCGGAATGACGTTGTTATTCATACAATCGTAAATCTGGGCCCATGTGTTGGCATTGGGGGGCAAGTTGGGTATTTTGGCTAACAATGCGGATGGGATAGTGACAGTTCGAATCATGTTGCTAATCTGCTGGATTTGTTGCTGGGTAGGCTGTAGTGATGGTTGCATCTGCAGAGGTTGTTGAGGTTGCAGAGTATTTACCAGTTTCTGCTGTGCGGGCTTCACCTGTCCTTGTTGCGACATCATGTTGTTGCGCATCATCTGCTGCTGTTGCTGCTGTTGCTGCTGTTGCTGCTGCTGGCGAGCCATAAAATTGTTATTCATGTTCAGATTGGCCAGATTAGCCATATTCTGGTTCATTCCACTCATGTTCTGATTACCCATAGAGTTCATGTTCTGGTTGCCCATAGCGTTCATATTCTGATTCATGTTCTGATTCATGTTTTGATTCATGCCAGGGTTTATGCCCTGGTTCATATTCTGATTCATATTCTGGTTCATGCCTTGGTTCATATTCTGGCTCATGCCCTGGTTCATATTCTGATTCATACCCTGGTTCATTCCCGGATTCATACCCTGGCCAGCCATGTCGTTCTGGCCCATGGGTCCACCATCGGGGTTTGCACGTTTTCCAGCGTTCAATTGGGTGACTTTGTGCTTGATCAATCGCATATACTCCTCCTTGGAGGCAGCCTTCATGAATGTGTATTTTTCGAACTCCAGAGCCATGGTCGCAGCCCTCAGATCATCGGTATTACGGATGCCCTTGAGCGATGAAGCGAGCACTTGGACCACCTTTTGGCGGTCAGCGATGCCCACGGTGGCGTGCCATGTTCCGCCCATCAGGGCATTTTGCATACCATTCATTGCGGGCTAATCAAGTGGGAAAAAATATGGGGGTGGGTTGCGAAATGTGGCGAGGAGATGTGGCGAGGTGGACCTGCTTCCACAAACACAACGGGAGAAGTCTGGCGGGTGTGGCCGAGAATGGGAAGGTTTCAAGCCTGAAGGATGGAGCAAAACTAAGCCTGACAGACTGAGATACACGAGCGACACAAGCAAGGTCGTGGGAAGGCGAGAATTGGATGCCGTAAGCAAGAGGTCGGTGGCACAAACAAGGAAGACGAACGAAACAAAAAGTTGAACGTTTCACAAAAGAAAAAATGGCGTGTAATTCAGTAACAAAAGTGTCTTCGTCAGGGAGGAGGAGCCAGTTGAGATGAAATCAACGAGGAGAAAAAAACGCCGGCACTGTATCTACCACCAAACTCAGCCGATCGATAAAGTGCGGCGCTGGCAACTGACAGAAGAATAGACAAGGGTGGGAACTACACGGCAGTGGCGGAAACACTTAAAAGCAGAGATTGGTGGATGTGGGACTGCCGGTGCGGCAAGCGAAGTTTCTTTTCATCGTGAAATGGTTGGTTTTTACTGGCGGCCGGGTCGGATGGAACCAACACTGGACTGTAAGGCCAGACAGGATAGGCAGGAAGTGAGGCAGGAAAGACAGAAAGCTAGGCAGAAGAGACAGGATAGGCAGGAGAATTTTGGCCGGAGACAGGAAGGTCTGGCAGAAAGTCGGCCAGAAAGTCCGCCAGTTCTGGCAGACAGGGTCGAGCGAGCGCGGGGTCCCAAGCGAAACAAGAGACGTAGAAGATGATTCTAAGTGATTGCTCAAGTTTATGGAGATGTGGCTCGGGGTGAGATAATAAATGGGCCAATCGGATGTGTTGACAGATTTTAGGCCTTTTCGGAGAAGTTGAAGCGATTTTGGTAAGGGGATTCTGCTCCGGTGGTGGGTCCGAAAAGTCTGGTGGGCGATAGGCCGCGTGCGTGTGCACAAATCTCCACTTCTCTCCACACTACCAAGGTGAAGCGACATAAAGAACAGTCAGACATTGGTGGCGAAGAGAACAAATAAAGAGTTCAAGTGGCATACACAAGAAGAAAGGAATACACAGGAGATACACGAGGGCCGAGTAGAAGAAAAAATGCTACACACAATTCGGAACGCATGAAGAAGTTGCAGTGAGAATATTCGGAGTAAACGTGTAGTTCTTGTGGAGATTTGCTTTGATGTGCGAATATAACCTCATCGGTGATTGTAACGATCTACTGTCCGTGCAAGTTTTTGTATGCCATAAAAGAGACAAATTTTTACTATTTTTTTTCTTTTCTTCTGAATCCCACATCCTTGTCTAGACGTTTGGTATCCGATTTCATTTGAAAGGGTCGCTTATCCATTGATTGTTGATTATTTTTTCGACACTGTCATTACGCATACATGCTCCAAATGACTATCTGCCTTACATCTCTGCCAAAGGTACATGAACAAAACACTTCCATGATCGGTGGTTACATGTCCAAGTGGTACCTATATCAATAATGCTACATACTAACTGCAAGAGGTCGAATCGCCTTAGTGCTTAACCGATCTCACCGATAGTTTGGCAGACCGAACTTTCGGCCGAATTCGCTTATCTTTTTCCATTGGCTCTTGTCTCTAGGAACATAATAGCGAATCAAGAGCTGTCATTGTTATGTCAGGAGTAATTGCAATTTGACTTGAGATCTGATCAATGATGTTAGGGAAGAACCAGCTTGTGAAAGACCTGAATCTCAAATGATAAAAACTGACTTCAAACGTTATTTTTCCGATTCTTCCAATTGCTTCATTTTTGTTAATTAGTCCATCTGTTGGAATTTCCCAATGATTTCATCCCACCAACTTCTCATCTTACAATCATCCTACTCCTACGCTTAGTTATTTTGCCTCTATGCTCATACTCTATTGCCTATATCGTTGCAAACGTTCTCTTCGATGCCTTCTTCTCCTCATACTGCCTCTGCTCAGCCTCATCAATAAACTCAGTCTCGTGGTTCATCTTCCACTGAGTTTTCTTGAACTTCAAACCCTGTGTGTTATATCCTAATTGCTTCGAAGCTCCTGACAACTCCTCACGAAGCTGAGACTTCACCTCAATCAAATAGTTGCGCAATTTGTCGTCCTTCTGGCTCACTAACTCCTTAGCATTCACCTTGATTATAAAGAACAATACCTTGCAGATGAGTGCAATGTGTACGATGTTTCCCTTGATGTTCTGCTTGGATGTCCAGATGCTAATGAATCTCAATAACTTCACTGTGTATGAGAACGGAAGAACAAGCAATGCATCCTCAAGCTGCGCGGCCCGGATCTTGAGCATGGTATTCAATACATACTCTTGTCCAGTCACACTGTAGGCCAACAAGATAGCGTTGGCAGTAGGTTTCACTGGCATAGATGCTCCAGACTGTTTGGTTTGATATTGGTGCAATTGCAACTCATACTGCTCAGAAGCATCGACGTCTTCAATTCCAACGTCAATAGCCTCCATTAACTTTTCACCTGCCTTCAATGATTCCATGGTCTGTTTGCTGACTTTAACAGCATCATCTGCTCCTTCTTCGTCGTCATCATCCACGTTTCTGGTAGGTTCCTCAGCTTCGAGTGAATCCAATAACTCGTTCTCATAGAGCTCGTCCATCTCCTTTTCTCTTTCTTCCTCCAAGAAAACCTGATCGTTGGTGGCCGACCACACTCTGATGGAGTGATCATGAGAGGTGGATACAACGAAAGTACCATCCTTACTCACACAAAGCGCCCACACTTCGCTTTGGTGGGCAGGAAGCTTCTGGATGCATTGAAACTTATCTCCGTCCCAATACTTAATCATACCGTCTTTACCGGAAGAGAAGAAGTTGTGGCTGTCAGGAAGAAAGCGGACGTTCATGATGGAATCTTGGTGGCCAAAGATAGACTTATGGCAGTCTCCAAAGTCAAGACCCCAGATTTTGATGTTTTTGTCAGCAGATGATGTGATGATGAGCTTGCTGTCAGATGACATGTCAATGGACAATACAGGTAACTTGTGACCGTACAAAGTCAAGAACAACTTGAGAGTGTCGTAGAAAACAACTTGGACGTTATTATTCAACAATGAGATGGCCAAGAATTTAGCGTCCGATGAGACCTTGACACACAACACCTCATCGCTCAACTCCAAGGTTCTATTATGTGACAACTTGATGGTAGACATAACCGAAGATGTACCGGCGACAAGCTCCTGACTAACCTTGAAATTCCAGAATTTCACCTTCTTATCGTTTCCTCCCGTGACCAAAGTTCTGCCATCTGGAGTAAGGTCCATGGACCAAATGGCCGAGCCATTGTCATCTTTGGTGCTGGTGAACAGGGAATTCTCGTGAGCCTTCTCCACTCTATCGATCAAAGCGGAAGATGCAAGGTCATAAAGCTCTAAGTCTCCGTTCTTGTATCCAACTACCACTAATGTTCCTCCTGGCAAAAACTTACAACACAAGGCGTAGCCACCTTCCAAAGTAAAAGTACGCAAGACATTAAGTGTTCTGATATTCCAGATCTTCAACTCTCCGTTCGATGCAGTTGCTAAGAGCTTGTTGTCATCAGAAATATCCATGGCTCGGATGTCTGTTCTGTGACCCGCAAGGTCAATGGAGTGGGCTTTGACAGAGTGAACTTCACCCACTTGAGCTTTTCTGATGTTCTCCGGGAGCGGAACGTTATGGTATTCAATGGAGTTGTTGGTGAGCGCAAGAAGCAAGTTGAGCTTCAGTTTGCCTGACTTGACCCACGTACAAGACTTAATCTTGGCTATGGCTCTAATGGTTGTCAATGGGGTAATAAGCATGCTGATCTCCGACTCACGAAGAGACTGCAAAATTTCGTCGTCTTCAAAGCCCTTTTCCTTCAATCTCTTTGTTCTTTTGGCAATTCCTTTCTTGATTTCATCGCTGGAACGCACACGGAACAACTCCGTGGTTCTGTCGGCATTCTGCAATGCAAATACCTCATATGTGCTGGTGAGATCTCTGACAGATGTGAAGAGAATGTCAGTACAACGAGCTTTGCTCGTTTTCTCAAATTCGCCCTTTTCTGTAATCTTAGATCCATCTTCTTTGGAGAAGTCGATCTCCCACACCTTTACCTGGTCTTTGCTACCACAAGTGACGAGCATGTCTTTGGAGGTATTCACACCCAACGACCAACACTCGCCAGAATGAGCCAAATGAGTCTCTATGCATTGTTTGGACTTCAACTCCCACATCTTGATAAGTCCATCCTTGGACACCGTGATTAAGTAATCTTCAAACTCATCTTCGTCCTTCTCATTTTCACTGAGGAGGTACATGCCTGTGATTTGACTTTTGTGTCCCTTGAGCTTGAAAAGACCTTCCTCTCCAACCAAGTCCCACATGATCACTGTGGAGTCTGCTGAGCCGGAAACAATTCTCGTTCCGTTACGATCGAATTTTAACACACTGATGGACGACTTGTGACCCGCAAATGTCACCATTACCGAGCCAGAAGTCAAATCCCATACCTTAATAGTTCCATCTTCATGGCCTGCTGCAAGAATATTGGTGGCCTCGTGATATTCCAACGCCACCACAGGACTAGGAGCCAGCGATGTCTTTGCGTTGGAGGCTCCTGGTGTAAGTCCATCGCTCAAGCGAGTCATGAGCTCTCCGGTTTTGATGTCCCAAATCAAGATGTCTTCTAGACCTCCCAGTGCTGCTCGTCCCAAGGACTTAGAGGACTGCGTGGGAGCTGGGGGAAGCCAGACAATATTTGACTGGCCGCCAATGACTCCAAAGGAGCTTTCCTGCTCGTAACGGTCGTAGGATTTGACCATTTTTTGAGTATGTGGAGATGGAAATTGCGATGGGCTTTTTTCTGAGAGTTAGCGATGAGAGAAGATGGGCTTGTGTGCAGTGCGTTGCAACCAGTTTTGCAACAAGAAGTGAAAGACAAGAGAAATAAAAAGGTAAAATGATGAAAGAAAAGAAAAAAAAACAAGAAAAGAAATGCTTTAATAACTTTATGGAAAGATTAATTTTCACAACTGTCATAGATTGGCATAATTTATTAGATTTTTAAAAGAGTGAAATCACACTCAACAACAAAAGAAGTCCACTCCAGGTGGTTTTAGTGCCTAGCCCATTAGCAGAGTATGTTGTAGTAGCAGATAAACTTCTTGATTCAATGGCTCCAGTGGATGATGTGAAAAGTGAAGTTGGGCTAAATTGAGTAGACTCTGCTGCCACAGTGTTAGCATTAGATCCGTTGGTGGACTCTGAAGTGGATGTGGGGGAAGTTTCAGCTGACAGTCTAGAAGTTGAGTCAGACTCTGACAACGACCGAGAAGCTGAACCTGACAGTGATTTAGAGCCTGAAACTGAGCTCGACTTTGATCTGCTTGCTTGACTGGATGAGTAGCTGCTCATCAGAGCTGTGAGTCCATCCGTGTTGTAGGGACCAAACGATTCCTGAGGCGTATCCTCAATGCCTCCAGTCCAACAGTAGTTCTGGAAACACTTCTTGCATTCGTCAGACTGCTCCTGTCCAAGTCTCTCCTGCTGTCTTCTGATGATAGCACATCCAACACATGTAGGCCATTGACTGTCGTCAGAGTAGTTTCCACGTGAAGACACTGCAAATCCATTCTCAATGATGCCATGGATCTCTTTTTCATCATAACTCATCTTGTACGTCGACTGGTTGCCTTCATACAGATACACCTGGTTGGGCATGTATATGATCAAAGGAACGTCCGTTTCGTTCAAGTCCGAATTGTGGTACTTGACCAAATCAGTAAAGTTGGAAGCATCGCAGCCAAAGAATACGGGCCCATCGGTGAGACCCTCGTGAAGAAACTCGCTAACAGGAGGAACATATGGGAATGGTGTTCCACGGCCCTGCTCTGAGAATTGTCTTTGGAAAGTGTATACCAAAGATGTTCCATTAGGTAAGTTGCTGTCGAGATCTGCTGAGTTGTCGTAAGCGAAAATTACATCCATTCCACGCTTTGTTTGGATCAATGGGTATAATGGAATATTCTGTGAGTCTTCTCCTCCATCTACCAAGTGCAAGGCACCATCTCCTTTGAGATTTTTATCATCACCATACTCCACATTGTAAAACGGGTTAGGTTCGTAGGTAGCAATGTCCTCGTCTTCATCAGAGTACTTGGATAAGGCAAGGTTGAGTACTCGCTTAATCGCAAAGTTGATCTCTGAATTAGTTTCCAACTTGACAAACACCTGGTTGAATAGAGAAGACAGCGTGCCGAGAATGAACCCAGCATTGTCGAAATTAGTTACACACTGGCTGGCATTGGGTTTGCCTCCATTAAGACTGGTACCCATGTAGTTCAAATCAACAAAACTTCTGAGACTAGGATCCCAGGATCCGAGTTCATAGGGAGTTATTTCAAAGACAGTAGAGTTTTCATTCACAATGATTGTACCAGGATTACGGCTGCCTGCGACCACAATGGGGTATGGCATGGAATGGTTGACAAAGTTGGACAACTCTCTGATACTGGACCATGTGACATTCTCTCCTCTTTGGTAGGTGGATTCATCATTAAAAAACAGCCATGAAAGTGCTCTTCCCCAAACATCGGTGATGGAGGTTTCAAAGCCAGAATCTTCTTTGGTGTCTACAGACTCTCCAACACTGTAGAAATACTTGACAAGATCAGTGATGTTGTTTCCAACGGGATTGCTGAATATCAGATTATCCAACTCCCAGATGCCACTCTTGCCCAGAATTGCCTCGGAAACAGTGATCCAGTCGTTCAAAACCAAAGACCCTACCAACCAACTGCCTCCTGAGAGCCCCGAAAGATAAGAAGCGCTCTGCAACAAACCTCCAAGTCCTTTCAGTGACAGCTCATCATATCTATCATCCAATGCAAGCATCTGGCCAGCCCCATTGAGCATGGCTCGGAATCCACCACCACTGTAAGCTAAACCAATGGTAATGTTATGGGTTTCCTTATTGTCGTCGATGAAACTTTGGGCATCGAAGTCGGAGAGCTGGGCCACATCTTTGAGAAACTTGGCCAATTTCTCGTTGGTGATCTCTTGTCTCTTTTGAATATATTCCTTCTCCTTCTCATGAAGCTCCTTGGCCTCGCGAACAACATCACCGTCGGGACATTCTGTTGCTTTTGGAGCGTACGCCTGACCGTCATCAAGCTCCGAAGTGACTGAATCCGGAGATCCAGATGTTGTCGCACTTTGTAGTGAGGTGGTGGTAGATTTGTCTTCCCATGGCCAATGAAAGTTAAGACCGGAATCAGATGTGCTCAGCAGAGAAGAAGAAGAAGGGATGGATGAAGAAGATAAAGATGTCGAGGAAGAGTCTTGTTCCCAGGGCCACTTGAATCCTCCTGTAGTTGTACTTGAAGCACTCAGTGATGTTGACGAGGATGAATCATTTTCCCAGGGCCACTGGAACGCTGAAACCTCCAAAGCAAATGCCAATATAAGTAAGGCGTTAACTTTCATATTATTTTTACAAAGAGGTTCAATGTTGGGTAAATCTATGTCTTAATACTGACATCTCAGTGCTCGTAGAAATTGTCTGGTGAATCATTAGCAATCAAGAAAATTTCCTAATTGGGTCATTGAAGAGCGTTATTAGCAACGTCCAGACTTCGATGGTACGGGCTCCAAGTCCGCGTAATGGAGGCTACATTTTAATCCCTAATAGGAATAGTCAGATCCTCGGCATGTAGGATTTGAAGCATGATGCTACCGAATATATTGAGGTCAGCAATAAATTCGGCTATCCTATCCCTTCCACTATGCAACCATCCTACTTAAGCTTTTTATGCGAACATTTAATTTGAACTAAATGATATAAACAAGCGACCTAATTGTCAACAATTTTTTTTTTAATTTGTGAGTTTTCTTCATTTTTTTCTCCTTTTCTCTTTTCTCTTTTCTCTTTTTCATTTACAATGCCCGATTCGTTCCGTCCTCGCCCTTTGAGCTGGGAAACTGGATACTAATGCTCGGCATATGAACATTGAGAGTCAAATGGTCATCATGGCTCTTAGAGCCACTCTATTAATATATATCAGCCTATACTGATGAAAACTCTAATGTAAACGGATCTAAAGATCCTCTATGCATAATATCCCTGAATTGAAGTGTCATAATCCCATGATGTCGTATTTGGAAACTCAAATTAGTTCTCCATCTCCACGTCTTCAGCAACAAACTCGACGACGGGAGTCAATTCATCATCATCACCCTCAACCACTGGCTTGGTCTCTGGGATTGCAACATCTTCAATGACGCCCTGAACCACATCCTCCGCATCCTCAATGGCAATGGAGTAGGTGTTGGCGTTCTTGTCCAAGTCGGTACCCTCGTTAGGAATGATCAACTCCAACTCACCATTAGCCAAGAAGGTGGCCTTGATTTCGTCAAACTTGATGACCTTGTCGAACTGGAAGTGCTTCTCAAATTGGATCTCCTGCTTCTGGAAGTCCTTGATCAACTGCTGAGCATCTTCGACGATCTCCTCCTCAGACTCAGAATCAGAATCAGACTCGGAGTCGGAAGAAGAGGAAGAGCTAGACTCGGAGTCAGACTCGGAGTCAGAAGAGGAAGAAGACTCAGACTCAGACTCAGAAGAAGATTCAGACTCGGAGTCAGACTCAGAAGCCTCAGCACCCTCTTTAGTCTCAGATGGGTCCTCCTCAGCACTCTCGTAAACTTCCTCGTCCTGTTCGGCAATGTCCTCATCATCTGACTCCTCGGCGGTGAAGTCGAACTTGCCGCTGATGACAAGCTCGTTCTGGTGCTTCAAAAAGTTGACTTTCAAGTCCTCCTTGATCATGGATGGCAATCTGAGGTTCAACTTGTAGGTGTTCTCGTCGAGTTCAACCAACTCGCAGTCCTTGGAGTCCTTCAAGTCTTTGCTCAAGTCAACAATCTCGAACTCGTCATCAGAGTCGTTGGCCCTCAACATTTCCTCGTCGGAGTAGTCCAACTCGTCATCAGTGGAGTCGTTTTCAGAGTCGTAACGGTCTGGCAAGTCGAATCTGTGCTTGTAGATAGTGACACCCTCGTCATCAGAAGAGTCAGAATCGGAGTCGGAATCCATGTAGTATTCGTAGTAAACTGGGTCACCAGCATCAACTTCAACTGGGATGTCCTCGTCGGAGGAAGAGTAGTCAGAGTCAACCTCGAAGAAGACATCGTCGTCAGACTCAGCTTCAGTGGAAACATCAGAGGCCTCATCGCCGGATTCAAGTTCGTCTGCGTAAGCACGTCTAATGTTCTCCAATTGGAGGACTTCGTCGTTGGAGTCAACATCAAGGTCGGTGACAGACTCGCTGTCCTCGTCCTCGCACTCGCAGTCACACTCACACAGAGAGTCACATTCGGACTCAATATCTGGTTCACAGTCGGATCCACATTCGCATTCGCTCTCGCTCTCGCTGGAGATAGAGTCAGAGTCAGAGTCGGACTCAGAGTCGGAATCAGATTCGGACTCAGAATCGCTGGATTCACTGTCAGAAGAGTCACTCTCGACCTCAATGTCACTGAGGTTCTCCAAGTCGGAATCAAGTAGAAGAATAACCTCTTCGTCGGTGTCCATTTCAGCATCAGAGTCCAGGTCAAGTTCAGACTCAGAGTCACTTTCAGAATCACTTTCAGAATCAGTCTCAGAGTCATTGTTTGCAAACACAAGCTGCTGTTCGTCTTCAGAGTCCGAGTCATAGTATCTAACCAAGTCGTCGTTAACGTCTCTGAGTTTTCCCTCTGCCTCCATGGAGTCCAAAGCGGCAAGCTCCAAAGCGTCGTTCATGTCGATAATGTCGTCGGAATCATCGATGATGAAAACCTGCTCGTAAGCATCTTCGTCCGAGTCGAACTGAGATTCAGACTCAGATTCAGACTCAGATTGGTTTCTTTCCAAGTCAAAGTCATAAACCTCCTCGTCGGAGTCAGACTGAGCGTAACCGTCATATTCGCTTTCCGAGCTCTCCTCGTCAGTCTCTGGCTCCTCAACATAAACATGTTTCGAGGATGGCTGTGGGTAGTGGTACTTTGAGTATTTCTGGTTTCTGGCAAACTTTCTATGTCCATGAGATCTTCCATGCGACGGTCTCTCGTAAGCGGCACTATGAGATTTATGAGCCGGTCTGTAAGATTTTCTATTGTATCTAGATCTGGAGTAAGACATTATTAAAATAGTCAGAAAAGAAACTGATGGTGAGATAAAACCAGGAGGGGTGGAGATGCTTTATAATGAAAAAAGTTTCGCAGATGGCAATGCGATGAGAGGTGCGGCGCGTAGCATTTACCTAAACGGGCCAAACCACCCTTCAGTTTCTGCAGACCGCCGCATGAACCTGTACACCACGCGTCCCAGCGCGCCACCATAGATTTCCTCAGACTACCATAGAATTCTGTAGAATATGTGAAAAAATTAGGCCGTGCATAAAATCGGTGATATCCAATAGATTTTTGGGTAGGAAAAAAAAAGTTCGAAAAAGTGGAAATATGTCTATTAATATACGTTGAGGGCTTTTGTGGCAATGCATGGCCAACTTCCATGGCATTCTAGGTTTTTCTTAAGGTCCAAAGTTCTTTTGGGAATAGGTACTCCATATTCCCCTGCGATGAGGACAAAAATCCTGAACTTTCTGCAGGAACGCAAGAAAAAAAAGTATAAAAGGAGGCGATCCCCTTCAAACAACCAGTTTTTGGAATCCGAATCTCTTTGCCATTTGGCTTAGATCAAGTGTAGTATCTGTTCTTTTCAGTGTAACAGCTGAAACGTCATCAATGATGACTTTACATGTTACCACTATTTTTGGATTTCCCGTGGTCGGGCTTGATGGGCATGCCCACACCTGACCACACAGTGTCGTTACCATTGCACCTTCGGTTTCTGACGCAAGTGTTTTAATTTCACTCTGTGAGGCCATAGAGTGAGAGTAAGACGAAGCATTGTAGAGGTGCTACATTGAAATAGATGAGAATGGAGCAAGCAGGGTCTGTGTACTTAAAGCTGTAAAGTCGGCTGAATTATGAATCTATGAGTCAAGAATGCCGGATAAAAGGTTCAATTCAATCAAATAACCACGTAAGCTGAGTAACAAGCTGAATTTACGGATTCATTTTATGCACCAAAAGCGTATAGTAAGTGGATAGGGAACGAACCCGTGAGCCAAGTAGTTCTGAACGTTGTCTGGATAAATGTCACCTAACTTCCAACCTACAGCCGCGAACCCTGATCCAAAGAAAAAATCCCCACACTCTAGAATGAAGACCAACCTATGAAAGTTCATGAGATATCGTTATAATAAATCCCCCTTCATCTTAGACATGGCTATTTAACCCCATCTTTCAATCCTCTTCATTTTTCTCCCTCATGGCCGGGCAAATAGTCAAGACTTTTTGGGCCTAGATACAAGAGGGGACTTATGGTCTTCTTCACTATATACATACCTGAGAATCCACTAATTGATTATTAAGCTATTTCTTTCAAAACCTCAACCATGTCGCCGCGAGACCTGACATCGTCCTCGGTGTCTTCGTTTTCGGCAGACCACTATCCGTTATTTCCCCGGATGGGAAATGCTCGAAGACCACTGAACGTCCAACCTCCTCGAACAAGTCGAAGGCTGATGGATTCCACTGAGCACTTGGGCCATATTTTCAAGGGCGATTTCGGTATCAAACAGAGACTGGAAGACTCAAACCTCTCGGCGAAGGGCTCTTGTTCACAAGAGAGCTCCTCTCGGGTCGGGCCATGCGACAGACAAGCATCGGGCATCCGCTACGACGAAGATAGCGAGTTGGACCTTGGGGACTGGCACACGGTATCCACTGACGGAGACCAGTCATTCGATTCGAGCATCTTACGCAATATTGGAAATCGTATGGGCCCAGCAGATACTGCTCCGGCTGATAAGCAAAATGACAAGTTCAAGTATTTGTCACTCTATGAAAGCATGGCAGGCAAGAACCCCAACGGCAGCAACCACTCGGTATTCAATCTTTCTGGACTTGACGACTTCACGCGGTTCATGCGTAAAAGTGAACTCAACGATGCCATCCAGAAGCACGCACAGGAGAGTCTGGTCAGAGAAGACAACCTTTTACCAGTTATGGAAAATGACATGCTTGGACAGAACTTTACCACTGACTATAACTCTGAAGCCGCGGGCGGCACTCACAAGGAGTCCCATAAGTCGAAACGTCCATGGCAGAACAGAAGCATTGATAAAGACAAGTATGCCACTAAGAGTGATATTAACGAGCTCAGGCTAGCAGGCGACACTTTGGGAAGCTCCGATTCCAGCACCAGAGACTCCATATTTCTTTCACGGAAGTTGAAAGTTAGACACTTGCAGATGATATCTTTTGGAGGTACTCTCGGTGTTGGCTTGTACTTGAATAGTGGAAAGGCTTTCACCATCGCCGGAGGCTTCGGCACGGTTTTGGCATTTGCTATAGTTGGTATCATTGTTCTTGCAACTATTGTGTCTTTCTGCGAGATGGTGACCTTTGTTTCTGTTGTTGATGGTGTGTCAGGGCTCAGTGCCAGATTCGTGGACGATTCCTTTGGCTTTGCCACGGGTTGGCTATATTTCATCAGTTTCTCTGTGGGCTTGGCCGGCGAAATCGTGGCTTCTGTAATCATTCTCAGCTACTTCCAACAGTCTAAGATTTTGGAGAACCAAGGCGCCACCGTGGGCTTCGTGAGTTTATTCTGGACTTTCTGCTTGGTCAGTAATTTGATAGATGTGAGGGTTTTCGGAGAGATCGAATACTTCTCCAGTTTGATCAAGGTCATTATGACATTGATCATGATCGTTGTAATGATCGTTATTAATCGTGGTGGTCTAGGTAAGATGGGCGCAATTGGCTTCAAATATTGGACATACAGCAAATCCGATTTTGACCATAATGTCATCTTTGGCCTTTTCAGACCTACTTTTGATTTGCGAAGTAACGGAATGGACTCAGAGCTCCATGGCATTCCCGGTAACTTAGGCCGTTTCCTTTCTGTATTGAGTGCAGTTTTAATTGTGTCTTACGCTTACAGCGGAACCGAGATTGTTTGCATTGCTGCTTGCGAAGCCAAGGACCCTCGTAAAGCGCTCCCGTCAGCCACGAAGAGAGTCTTCTGGAGAATCCTTATTTTCTATTGCCTTGCCTCATTTGTTGTTTCTTTGAACATATACGCTGGTGACCCTAGGTTGTTGCGTTACTACACTGGAAATTCTGGTGTTTCACCAGATACTTACGACACAAACTATGCCATTCATTATGTTGGAGGAAACAACTGTCATTCGGCAACTCGTGTGTATGCTGGATTTGCTAACGGGTCACAAAGTCCTTGGGCAGTGGCATTCCAAAGTGTGGGGCTCTGCGATTGGAGTTCCGTCGCCAACGCCTTTCTCGTGTTCTTTGCTCTATCGTGCGGTAACTCGCAACTTTACGTTTCATCTAGAACTATCTACTCGTTGTCTTTACAAAACAAGGCGCCTGCGTTCTTGAAGAAATGCAACCGGTTTGGCATTCCCTACTACTCTGTTCTTGTTGCATCAGCTCCTGCCCTCTCATCTTTTATCTGTGTTTCAGAACTGGCTACCGTCGTGTTCCAGAACTTGACGAGTATCATCTCGTCTTCTGGAGTTTTTGTGTGGTTTGCCATGTGCCTCTCTTATATCCGGTTCTTCTATGGATTGAAGAAAAGACCGGATATCATGAGTCGTGAGGATAAGTCATATCCTTACAGATCACCATTCCAACCATACAGTGCCATTGTGGGGCTCACCGGTTCATCAGTGATCTTGCTTGGCATGGGATATGTGGTGTTCATGAAAGACCACTGGGATACTATGTTCTTCTTTTCGAGTTACGGCTCACTTATTCTCTTCGCTGCGTTGTACCTTGGCTACAAAGTGACCAAAGGCACCAGAATCTTGAGTCTTGAGGCGCTCGACTTTGACAGTGGGCGTCGTGAAATGGATATTTACATTTGGGATGGTGGAAAGGAGTATAATACTCGAAACATCAAACATCTTGCCTACAAGATGGTTGACTTCTTAGCATAAGACTATAGAATAATAATAGATATAGTTAACGTAATATATGGTGGCTCCGCAGACCAAATGAGGTCACAGGCTGGTTGCAGGTTCTCAATTTCCACATCGTCAATTCTTCTGCACAGTAGGCTATTTTACGCTGCATGGGTCCTCCCTTGACTCCTTCCAAAGGCTTTCCAATCATCATTTTTTCCAATTTTTTCCAATCATATGATAAACTAATTGTTTTGTTGCCTTCAATTAACTGGTAGATTCAACTATTGATCAACTTTGAAAATTCCCAAATACCCTAGGATATCCGGCTAATCGAAAAGTGAATTCTGCCGATCTCAAAGACCATACTGCCAATCCGAAAGATGATTTCCTTCTCGCTCACTCCAGTAGCTCTAGCTTTTTGAACCCTCTCATATGTAAAGAACCGCCTCTACGAACCATCAACGACCCGATATTATAGGCAAAAAGAAAAAAAAGACACCCTCCATTTCCCCAATCAGACAGATTGCCATGCATGGCCGCCTCGTGCAACTGATATGAGCACTGGATACATTCCAGCCGACTAAGCGAGTGAAAAGTCCACGATTTGGCACTAGATTGTTTCTTTACACTGAAAAAGTAGAACAATTCAGCAATAAAAACCCCAAAAAAACAAAAACTGAAAAAAATCAATTTCAATGGCTTGGATTCCCACTCAGCACTTCCTCCACGGAAGAATCATCAAGCCATTCTTACCTTTCGACAAGCATCCGAGCTTGAAGAACGATAACTTCAAGAACTTGTATCCTGGTGATGAAGTGTATGTTTTTGAGACTAAGGACAACAGATGGGCGCGTGGTTATTCGCTCACCAGACCATTTCCTTATGATTTCACCATTACTTCCGTCAACTTGGACGACTTGCCTGGGCTTAACATCAAGGTGGTGGTTTTCCCCTTGAAGTACGTGGAAGTGGTTGAGACGCTTCCTCTTAACTTGATGGAGGTGTCCAATTCCATCAACAACGTGAATGACATCGAAGGTATTGCTCCCACTTTGAAGGAGCTGGAGTTCACATTCCAGAATGCCGTCAACGGTGTGGTGGATGTCCCAGATGAAAGAGAGCATAATAGCGACAAAGCGGTAATCCCTCCTTTGCCATTCAACTCCTTCACTTTCACGAAGGACTTGGTCAGTGAGATCACCTACGCTATGAATTTGTTGACCTCTCACATCTTCGCGTTGTACTCGATTGGAGAATTCCGGTTGTTCAACAGGCTCTCGCAAATCTACACCGATTTGGACGAGATTAGAATCACCTTGACCCACACTCGGTTGACCAGAAACGAGGTTCAGGTATCCAAGGAAACTGCAACATACTTGTTATCTCAAATTCCAAAGAAGTTGGCCTCCAGAGCTGCTAGATTGAACGACCAATCCTACGATTTGGATCACAAGAACACTGATATCTCGGCTTATAAGGCCATTTTGGCTCGTGATACCTTCGATGGCTCCTTATTGAACTTTGAGAATGCTCTGCCTTCTCAGTTGGCTTTCAATCAGCAATTGTGTGCCTTATCTCCCAAATTTCCGATCAATGCTCACTACCATGCTGAAGACTACATTTTGAAGCCTTCGTTGAACAAACGTCTTAAGCACGATCCTCCATCCCACATTTTGGTGGACTTTAAGTCTGTAAGTGGCTCCTCCAACTACCAACCTCCGGGCTTCGCAGGAATGATTGCTTATTTGTATATCAGGAACAGCAAGAAGAGATTGACAGAGGCGTTCGCTGTGCATACCGATACTGTGGATGAGCTTGTCTTTGTTGAGAAGATTTCTGCCGCCTTGTTTAGAAATATCCCTGCCAGTGAGGTTGAGAACAACAGGGTGTACTTGGTTGCAGTTTTAACCGAGGAAATCGACTTGTCTGCCAAGGAGGGCAACATGCCTCAAACTAAAAGAGTCAAGAAAGGTGTTGCAGCTGGTGTGGCTGACATCACCAGAATTTTCTCTAGAAACCAAGGCTCTTTGGCCACTGGCGAACCTCACCAATTCTCGATCAAATTGTTTGGCTCTTACACCAGCCTGCTGAAGAAGGGACCTATTGACCCCAACCAAATCGAGAATAATGGATGGGGTGAAGTTGTTGACAGAATCATTGTTGGTTCTAACCACGGCATTGCTATCAATCCAAGAGCCGAAAAGTTGGTTATCACAGTCAAGGAGTTTAAGCACCAGCTTACTAGTACCGAAGATGACAATATTACTGAGGCTTCTAACGACGCTAATGCTACCCAGAAGTCAGCTCCAATTGCCAAGATCAAGCCTATCTTTTTCGATCCTTTGGCAGAGAATTATGAGCGTATTTACTTGAAGATGGGTAAAGTCAATTTGCTCAACAGTGTCAACAAGGAAGATTTATTGACATTTGAGGTAAGTGCACCGAACAATCCATTGATCACTTTCGCCAAAGCATCGAACCAGATCGAGAAGCTGACTTGGTTTTTCGTGTCGGTATTCCCAGATGAAGTCATTGGTGAAATCGTCAAGGTCAATGGTGTCTCCAACAAGAGCACCACCAAGAAGATTCCAAAGCAGGATTCCCTTTTGTTGACTTTGTACATCAATGGTGTGATGGCCGGTCAAGGTGAGGTCATGTACAAGTCCGGCAACAGATTGGTGGAATTCAACAATAAACCTTTCTACAAGACTGACATCTTGTCCACTACATTGAACACTCCAATTGCCCAAGTTGATATCCACACCGAATACATTGGTAAAGTGTTCAATACCGAGGTCTGCATCGACAATATTTTCCAATATGACAGATTCTTCAAGAGTGGCCAGCAAGGAATGGATGAGCTTAGCAAGTCTTTGATTGATTTCTGTAAGTTGGACATTTCGCAGTTGGTGAGGTTCTTCCCAGAGTTGTTAAGCTCTATCTTTGCTATTGCTGATGTTTGCTTGCAAAACCCTAGTGTTCCAAGTTATGAAATGATCTTGGACAATACATTCAAAGCTGTGGTTCATTTGCTTGATACTGTGTTCGGAAAACAAGACCAGTACTTGTATATGTTTGACACTTTCCTCGAGGAGTACAACAAGTCTCCAGCAGTGGGAGTGTTATTATTGAATAAGATCTCGGAGATATTCGCCCAAGCACAGTCAAACTGGAACTCCATGTCGAGGTCCGTCTGTCGTGTCATTGTCTTGCTTATCAAGCTTGCTCTTGATCCAGCAAAAGTGGCATCCAACTTGGACCCATATGTGAGAGCATTGACGTCCTTATTCAAGTCAGCATCCTTGTTGATCTCCATTGAATCGCCCGCACTCATCAATGACCAAATTTTGGTTATGGAGATCGTGGACTTTGTTCTTGACTTCGAAGATTACTTGAACGAACAACAATTGATTTCTTTGGTTCTCTCTTTCATCGACTCCATCGGAAATAGGGGATTGGGAGTGAACGAGGAGCAGTACCAATTGAAGAAATTAGGCCCAGTTGCAAAAGATCACAAGATCATCATTACCAAATTGTTGTTGGTGTACAGATTGTTCGGTACCAAATTGGCCCAAAAGCCCGAAAACATGCATTTGGTTGTATCTAAGAGTGTCCTCTGGTGTATGGAAATTTTCTTGGGAGAACTTGATGTTGATGCCACCAGATTAGCTTGTTCGATCATGAACTGTGTTTGCGATTTGATGTGGAGGAACAGAGATGTCGAATCAGTTAGACCGATTTCCTTTTCCTTAACCAAATTTATTATGGCCATGTCCAGAACTTTCATCAAGTACAACAAGTTCACCAGAGGAAATGACTACTTCAAACCTAGAAAGTCGTTCACAAAATTGTTTCAGAAGGAATACCCATTCAATGAAATCGTGGTGGATTCTGTTGTTGGTGAAGAAGTTGTTGTAGAGGTTCTTGTTGAGTTGGCTACGATTTTCGTCTACATTGCCAAGATCGGCCAGTATGTGACCGGAGTCAATGGACTCTATTTGATCAATGAGACAAGAATTGAGAATGATTTCTTTGATCCTGTGAAGTGTACCTCGAACAATGGTCTCAATGAGGATATTCTCACTGTTTTGTCCGGAATTCAGATCATGAGACTCGGCAAGTATTTCCCAGAAGACAAATGGCTTTCGCTTTACGCCATGATTGCGGAAGGTTGCTTGCTGGCTTTGGAGTTGGTGAGACCCTTGATGATCGCTCACTTCATTCCAACCATTGAACTGCCAGAGATGTTTGACAGATCTATTTGGGGCAATTTCTTCAAGGCCCTAATGAAACTTAGTGCTATTGCCCCAGTGTCTGTGGAGCACCTATCTACCATTCCAAGAAAGGCTTGTCATCAGATTACTGGAACAATGAGAGGAAGAATTGCATCAATGGTGAATGAGGCTTGGGATGGCTTGGCTTGGAATGCCACTGAAGAAGATATTGTTCGTTTCAATTTGACAAAATTTGGTGGATTCCAAGTGGAGTTTATTAGTTCTGACTTTGCTATTTTGCAGGACTTGATGCTTTTTGCTTTGCAAAGAGATGTGGATTGTCAAGCCGTGTCTGTCAAAATGCTTTGGTCAATTTTGGTGTCTGAATTTATTTTGAGTGATTCTATAATCGACGTTGAACGTGAATGTCTTGTGGGTTTGCATGAAATCTATTACAGAACGGCCTACAAGCCAGGCATCAACGAGCAGAACAGTTTGCTAGAAAGAATGAAGGCAACAATTAGATTGGACAGAGAAGATGTGGCTTACAGTACTGTGGTGAGATTCATCTCCAATTTGGCCGGTTTCTTAGAAGTTTTGAATGACTTGAATAATGTTCCCGTTGGACCTGAGTTCGAAGACGACAGAACTTTCCACAAGTTGAACATCAAGGCATACTTGAAGAATGCCAACAAGCCCGAATTGTTCCATTCTTTTATTAACCAGATGTATGAAGAGAACATCAGAAAGAATGACTTCATTCAGGCTGCCTTGAGTTTGGAGTTGTTGGCCTCAACTTACACTTGGGACCATCACACTGTCTTGCCTCAGTCTTACAGACCAAAGTTTCCAGCACAATCATCCTTCGAGCGTAAGGAAACATTGGTGAAAATGATTGCTCAGAACTATATTAAGGGTAATAGCTTGGAGAGAGCTACTGATACTTACAACGAATTACTTGAAGCTTACAATGAGCACACTTACGACTTGAAGAGTTTTGCTTATGTTCATCAGAAATTGGCCAAGCTTTACTTGGACTTGGAGTCATCAGACAAGTTGAGTCCTTCGTTCTTTAGAGTGTCGTACATTGGTGCTGGATTCCCTGCCAATATCAGAGGAAAAGAGCAGATTTTTGAAGGTCTTCCATTTGAGCATATTACCTCTATCCATGAGCGTTTGTTGAAATTGTACCCGGGTGCAAGAATCATTACCGATGATGAGCAAGCTCGTGAGATTAGAGAAAAGATCCATACTGGAAGATACTTGCATGTAAATTCTGTTGAGCCACTCAATGAATACAGTGACAAGTTGTTGAACACATCTATTGGTGTGAGACAATATGCTAGAAACAAGAACTTGAGATTTTTCTCATCAATCAAGAAGATCCCGGGTTCGACGTCTGTGTTTGACTTGTGGACTGAGGAAGTTACCTATGAAACACAACTTTCTTTCCCTACTTTGATGAACAGAAGTGACATTAAGAGTAGTTCCATGGTGCGTTTATCTCCTCTTGACAATGCCATTAGAACTATTCTTAACAAAAACAATGATTTGGTGCAATTAGAGAGCATGATCAATATCGCTTACAAGGAGAAGTCTGATTACACTTCATTGATGAACGATTTGAGTAGACACCTCGCTGGAACAGTGGACGCTCCAGTAAACGGAGGTGTTGGACAGTACCGAACTTTTTTCTTGGATCCAAGATACGACGGAAAGGCCGACTATGCCTACAACATCCGGTTGCTCAGAAATGCCTTCCACGATTTAACTTGTGTTTTGAGCAGATGTTTGCACTTACATGGCAAATTGGTACCATCCAGTATGAAGATGTCGCACGAGGCATTGGTTGAGTTGTTCAAGCAGAACTTTAAAGACGAAATTCTGACATTGAGAATCAACACAGATTACGATCACATTCCTTACAACCACAACATGTCACAGACGAGCGTGCCTAAGGAAAGGAAGGTAAGCAGTGTTCTTAATGGACTTTCTTCTACTTCCGGATCTAACCAGATCGGCATTGCAGACTTGAGCACTCCATCAATTTCTGGTTCCAGCTTGCAGAGAACATTGAGTCGGAATTCTAAGGTCTCCAACAACTCCGGATCTACCAACCTTTCCGAGCCTAGTGGACCTATTGTGGCTAGTATCACCAGTATGGCAAGCAGCAATGGCAGCAATGTGAAAAACAAGCGGACTGCTTTGAACTGGAGAAAGGCCATCCGTTAGAGTAGAGTGACTACAGGTTTAGACGAGTTAGATAGAATTAACTTGATTTCGTTGCAATTTGAATCTGGTAATATTTTTATTCTTTTACGATCTTGACCTTTTATCACAATTCTAAGAAAGTTAAATGTCAGTAAGTTCTCTATGATCGACAATTTCATTCGGAATCTCCTTGGGCTACTCCAACCAAGTACACCCAGACACCACGACGTCGCACAAGTCAAAGAAAAAATACTCGGATTTCTCTCCACCCTTCTCTCACACATCAATCCCCACAAAATGTTCAGATTTGCTGCTCGTGCTATCCGTGCTCCTGTTGTTAGAGCTCCAGTGACCAAGTTTGTCCAGCCTATTCGTTTCTACGCCGCTGCCCCTCTCTCCAAGGAGGAGGTTACCTCTAGAGCTATTGAGGCCTTGAAGACTGTTGCTGCTTTGCAAGAGTCCAAGATCACCTTGGAGGCCAACTTCCAGAAGGACTTGGGCTTGGACTCCTTGGATACCGTCGAGGCATTGGTTGCCTTGGAGGAGGAGTTCGACTTGGAGATTCCAGACAAGATTTCCGACGAGATCAAGACCGTTGGCCAGGCTGTTGACTACATTTACGAGGAGGAGCAAAAGTTGTAGAGAAGGAGCTTCTGCTGACGCAGTTTGACTCGACGATATTCTGTACATACAATGCAATGGTTACTTAAGTGTTAGTGTAGAGGTTTGTAGATTAGCTTGGATATGAATTTTGGACTACGCGTGATGTCATTTTGATATTCTGAATGGCATCTCATGTGTGAGGAAGGTCAGAATGATTTTCCGATGGCTGTTGCTGTTGGAGCTTCGATGCTTTGTCAGTAATAACTGTGTAGATTCGATTGGTTGGCTGAATATGGGTGCAGGAGAGTTAAGTAAACCATTTGAATTCTAATGCTACAATTCCTATCGGGTTGTGAATTTGAAAGAGTTGAGGAAATGGATGGAGTTGTTGGGTTTGACATTCAAGAATTTCACTTGTAATAGCTTTTACCTTCAAGATGTTTTGTGGTCGTGGTGGTTAATGCTCATGCGAGAGGTTCTGAAGTAGATGAGTTAGTTATGCAAGATTCAAACTATTTAAATCAAATTGAAAGAAGAGCAAACATATGAAGAATAAAGATTGTTGAATCGCCATGGAAGTATGTTTCTGGCTTCCCAACGCTGATAGTTGAGGTTGACTCCACTAAAAGTTTTATTTTGCAACTTCAAGCAGCCTTTCACTAGCTCGACAATCAGGTGGATAGTGACATATATCATTTCTAAAGCACATCCTGAGCATTTCAATGTATTGAGAATGTCTTTTTTTTTTTACATCGTTATCTTCTCTAAATATTTACTTCCATTGGTATATCCTTCGTCCCTCACATTTTTATAATCTCCAGCTCATACAAAAACCTTCGAATCTCAACTCACCATCAATTTATCCACTTACTCAACACAATTCACATCTCTCTATGACGAAAAGGGCCGAATATATCAATCAGATTTAGCAAGCCTCTAGGAACCGCCACTCCACATATTGTCCTTTACAAAAGCTCTACACCGGAGTGATCTCCAACTATTAGTCACTACACCATGACCGAAGAAAAAGACCAATTGGAGGAAACTCAGAGAATGTTAGAGGACACCGTATTATCTCACACCGAAGATGAGGATGAGGGCGTGGATGTTGACGAGGAAGAAGATAACGGTGCCGTGGAATACCCAGGTACAGTGTTGCCAGATCCACATCCAGACCAAATCGATGCAGACATAGACTTAACCCGCGAGTACAACGACGATGTCGACTACCTTGAGCTCATCCACTTGAAGATCGGAAGTTTGGAGGATCTCAATCTCGGTAGGTTCAAGAAGCTTGAGTCTCTCTGCTTGAGACAGAATCTCCTCACATCCATGACAGCAGTGGCGGATTTGCCTACCGATACGTTGGAAGAACTTGATCTCTATGATAATCGCATCAATCACATTAGCAGTGCGTTAAACAAGTTCGAGAAGTTGAAGAACTTGGACCTCTCGTTCAACAAGATCAAAAACATTAAGAACATAGACAAGTTGGTCAACCTTGAGAACTTGTACTTTGTGCAAAATAAGATTAAGGAAATTAAGAACTTAGAAACATTGAAGAAGTTAAAGAATTTGGAGCTCGGTGGTAACAAGATCGAAGAGATTAGCGATACCATGAACCAGCTTCCGGCGGTTGAGCAATTGTGGTTGGGAAAGAATAAGATTCCCAGATTAGAGAATTTGTCTAATTTGCTAAACTTGAGAGTTCTTTCTATTCAGTCGAATCGAATCACCAAGATCGAGGGCTTGGACAAGTTGGTGAATCTTGAAGAGTTGTATCTTTCTCACAATGGAATCTCCAAGATCGAAGGCTTGGAGAACAATACAAAGCTCCAAGTGCTTGACATCACCTCCAATCGCATCAGTAAGCTCGAGAATCTCTCCCACCTAGTGCATCTTACCGATTTCTGGTGCTCGTACAACCAGGTGTCGTCCTTTGACGAGATTGCTAAAGAATTGGGCAAATTGCCAGAATTGGATACGGTATATTTTGAGGGCAATCCTGTTCAGACCAGCAATGCCACGGGGTATCGCAGAAAGCTTCGTCTTAATTTGGGCCCAAGTTTGGCGAAGATCGATGCCACTTACGTGAAGAGTTAGGTATATAGTCAAAAGGAAGTTTACTGGTGTGAATTACTTCATCAGGAGTTGAGTATTCTATCAGACTTGAATGTTCCAATGAATTGTCTATTATGCTCTGGTAATCTTGATCATCGGAGTAGTATTTTAGTATTGAATAACTCTATAGTAGTTCAGATTTGTTTTGGTTTGTTGCTCATGTAAGACAACCGAGGTACTGAAGTAGTTCGCAGCCACTTTAGATGACGAACTCCAACTTCTGAAGATAAACTTTGATCTCCCAAAAAACTTCAGGCTGTGAGTGATGATCGACATCTGAAAATAGCATGACCATTGTTGGTGGTTTCGTCATAAGGTATTGTGAAGGTTAGAGCTACCAAGATCATTACCCATTTAGGCAGATAGACATTAGCAAAATTATGACCGAGTCATATGACATGGGCCCATACTCTACAACCACACTGGATAGAAATCAAAAATCGAAATAGTCAAAAATAATGTCGAGTTCTCTTGAATAATTTCGTTAAAAGTGTAGCCACATTCTCTGGTAACCTAAAAATCAGAAATATCAAAAGTGTGAGTTGCAAGTCGATCAAAATCAGAAGATGTATGTTTTAAGCCCTGAATTATGGTTCTCATCAACGATCGGAGAAATTCACAGTGCTACTTTCATTGCACCTCGCGCTTTCAAAACGATGCCTCCAACCGTGGTCAAGTCCGAACCCACTAGTGGGGTAAAAGCATTGTTCTCCAAAGTGCTTGTGGATTTCTAAGGAGGGGTACTATATATCGGAACTGGTAATTATGGCCAGTTGTGGCCTATTATGGCCTGATATATACTTAAAATATTTTTATGAAAAGAAGTTCAAACTATCCAGTCGTTTCCAATGTCTTGTGAATAACCTTGCGTCGCGATCTTCATTGCTGGAACCCAACTTGACACACTCATGCAACATGCGGAGTTAGGCCATCGCATTTTCGACTTCTACGCATGCGAGTATTCAGATTTGTTTAGATTTGTTTTCCAACCGCATTCTATCTTATATCCACGGATTTTTTACATATGAAGATTGAACATGCGTAACTGATTTATCCCATCTGCGTCAGCAATTTCATCCCCATGCTGTCCTGTTCTTGCCTGTAACCAGACCGAGGTTATACCCCGTACTGCAGGTTGCCCAGTGTACCATAATGTGGGGCATCTTGCTTTCACATGGCCGCAACTGGTTAAACGTTCAATGACTTGCATAATTCACATGTAGCTCTCCATCACCATAAATAAAGACCAAATCCAGTTTTATCAACCAGTTACACTCCACTTCATAATTATGTCATACCCTTACTCTAAAGTAGAGGGAACCGTCTCCTTCGAGGAAGGACCTAAGCCGAAGAATGCCATCCAGAGGGAGAGAGAAGCAGCTACCTTTGATTTGGACGAGATGAACTACTTCTTGGAAGGCTCTAAGGAGACTGCCTTGGAGACCAGAGGATTCATGTCTCAATTCGAGAGAGATCCAATTTTGGCTGCTTCGCCAAAAGACTACGATGCTTCCAAGCCTGAGCACAGGCAGATCACCATCCAGAAGATCGACCGTCTTTCCAGATATATCGAGGTGGATACATTTGATGCTCTCGAGAGACGTATGAACCTTTTATCTGTTTTTGACCCTTCGTTCCACACTAGACTCGGAGTCCACTTGGGATTGTTCCTTGGATGTGTCAGAGGTAATGGTACTCCAGAGCAAATGCAATACTGGTTATTGACCAAAGAGGCTGCCTATGTCAAACACATTTACGGATGTTTCGGTATGACCGAATTAGCCCACGGCTCAAATGTTGCAGGTTTGCAGACTACTGCCACTTACGACGAAGAGAACGAGCAGTTCATCATCAACACTCCAAACTTGGGTGCAACCAAGTGGTGGATCGGTGGTGCTGCCCACTCAGCCACCCACTGTTCTGTCTACGCTAGATTGATCGTCAAGGGCAAGGACTACGGTGTCAAGACCTTCATTGTTCCATTGAGAGATTCGGATCACAACTTGATGCCTGGTATCGCTATTGGTGATATTGGTGCCAAGATGGGAAGAGACGGAATTGATAACGGATGGATCCAATTCTCTAACGTCAAGATCCCAAGATATTTCATGTTGCAGAAGTACTGTAAGGTGTCTGCTGACGGTGAGGTGACCGAGCCTCCTCTTAACCAGTTGTCTTACTCTGCTTTGTTGTTGGGAAGAGTCACCATGGTCAAGGATGCCTTCAGATGGGCTGCTAGAGTGGTTACCATTGCCATCAGATATGGTGTCGGAAGAACGCAGTTCAAGGCTGCTTTGGCCAAGGAGTCTGACCCAGAATCTCAGTTATTGAACTATCCATTGCACCAGCGTCGTTTGATCCCATTGTTGGCTATGACCTATGCCTTCTCCAACGGTGCCAATGTCTTGCAGGAGACTCTTACCACCACCATGGATGAGTTGGACAAAGCTGTTGCTGCTGATGACAAGTCCAAATTGGATGCCAGTGTGGAGGAGATGAAGTCTCTTTTCATTGCTTCTGGTTCCTTGAAGTCTACTTGTACCTGGTTGACCTTGAACACTATTGACCAGTGCAGACAGGCGTGTGGTGGTCATGGATACTCTGCTTATTCGGGTTTTGGAAAGGCCTTCAACGACTTTGCTGTGCAATGTACTTGGGAGGGTGACAACAACATCTTGGGTATGTCTGTTGGTAAGCAATTGCTCAAGAAGTTTGCTGCTATCAAGAAGGGTGAAGAAGCCACTGGTATCTTGGATTTCTTGGGCAACTACAAGAAGTTGGCTGGTACTACTCCAGTTTTGGAGACCAACGACTTGAAGGACCCAAGAAAGATCTTGCTTGCCATTGAAACTGCTCTTGTAAGAGCATGTATTCGTGCTGACGCTGTTTTGGAGGAGAAGAAGGGTGACACCGACTACATTGGTGCTGACCTTGTAACCTTGTCCAAGTTGTTGGCTCACTTCTTCTTGTTGAAGGCTTTCCTCGACAAGATCGACGCTAGTAAGGACAAGAAAGACTTGCTCCCACTCTTGGACTTGTTGGCTCAGTTGTATGGAGCAGTTGTTGTGTTGGAGGGTTTCTCGGGTACCTTCTTGACTTTCTCCGTCGTTTCAACTGATGCCATGGCCAAGAACTCCACAGAGCACATTGCTGACTTGTGTGCTGAGCTTAGGCCACATGTCATTCCATTGACTGACTCCTTCATGATGTCTGACATGATGATCAATGCTCCAATTGGTTACTACAATGGTGACATCTACGAGAACTACTTCAGAGTTGTCAATCAGAACAATCCACCAAAGAACACAAAAGCACCATACTCTTCAGAGTTGGAGGCTATGTTGGGCAGATCGTCTTTGGCTGAGAGACAAAGATTTGAGCGTGAGGATGAGACTGAGGAGATTTTGTCTGGTTAGATGTGCCTAACTATACAAACGGGATTATTTAAATACATGCACTAAAACAAAAATATCATGATTATGACTGAATTTTAGTAGAAACATTCAAGGAATAGAGATTTCCGAAGTGTTGCGTCCTTCTGAGATCAAGCCTGCAACGTTGGCTCCTGCAAGTGCAGATGTTTCCATTGTGCTAATGAAGGACTCCATGGTGTTGAGGTACCAGAGGCCATTGTCAAGCTCGAAATCAGCAAATGAGAGCACTGGCTCCAAATAAGGATAAGAGTAAAACTCTTTTCTATGAACCCAACTAATCGAGGCACTTGAGGAAAACAAGAGTGCTATATCTTCGTTTGTGAAAAGCTTTGGAGAGAACACTTTAAGTACATATTCTTGTGTGTCTTCCAAGTAGTCGTGAATAGAGACAGAGAAAAACTCCAAAGGCGGGGTAGATGACAGATTAACGGTGGTAAGGATGGTCCCTGGAATCTTTGAGTCCGCATCTTGTCCGAAATACTCTGGCAGGAGAGTTTCGTTTGACGTGAAAATGGTCACATGAAGATCTACAAACTTGACGTCTGGGACACTGTACTCGAGGTCAATATTGGCCAATTTCAACGGAGAAGCGATTATGACCGTATCGAATGTGTCCAGCGTTCCATTGTAGCCCACGTACCATGTCCCATTGGGGAGCTTTTCAATTGTCGATACTTCTGTATTGAGGTTTACCAAAGCCTTTGAGGCATTGGCCATACCAGTGAATATCTGCCAGTTTCCTCCTTCGATTTGCAGAGGATTGTCAGTTGCCAAAGAAACAAGTGCACCTACAGCATGTATTTGGTCAATGTTCTGTGCATAATTGACTCTGGTGAACGATTGTATGATTTCCTTGTAGTATGACTGTTTGATACCTTGCTCATCAAAGTACTTATCAGCAGTGGTTGGAATTCCAGCGTACAAGCCAGAGATTCTGGTGATGGAGTTCAAAGTGACAAATGGAAAGTTTCTTTCGTAGAAATACGTCAAGAAAGACGAGAGAAACTTCTTGGAAAGCCTGGCTACTTGTACCGGGGCCAACCCATATCTCCAGAGTAACTTAACGTATGTAGTCCAGGAATCGTTAATTTCTAGATATATGGAAGTTCCATTGTACAATCCCACCTGAGACAATTGTGAGTCGTGTTTGATGGAGGATCGGTACTTTTTTATCTTCAAGTTGAAGTCTTGGGCTGCTTTGTTCAAGATCTTGTTGGCACTCACGAAGATGCTTGCACCAGCTTCGAATGGAAGCGAACTGTTGCCATATAGATCAATTGTGATAGTCCTACCACCAATCCGACTACTTTTTTCGAATATTGTGATGTTATAGTTATAATTGGTGTACTTTTGCAAGTAGTATGCTGCTGATGTACCTCCAGGGCCAGCACCAATGATAGCAACTCGGTGGTTAGAAAACTTGTCATTAAACGATATTAGATTCTGGTGAGAGAACACCAACAGTGCCAAAATGGCAAAAATGCCAATATAGTTCCCAAGCATTTATGAAGAAATGTTTCAAGTACCCTTATCCTTATCCTTACTATAGAGCCACAACACGTGAGTTAGGCAGATAGGCGAAAGTGGTATGGGTATCCGACTACTGAAAAATCCAACCTAATGAATTTATGGCCATTGAGGCATCTTATGTTTTTTGCTTTGTGTTGCCGGGGTCGTGATCGTATATTATGCAATGAGTCTATTCCAAATTGGTGTCTTCCGTCTTGTAGTTGTCCAACACAATTCTGTAGATGAATGACGGAGCAAAACCACCGACATTGGTGATATAGATATCAATATGTTCCGGGGGAATGTAGTCACCAAGCAGATTGGTCACCATTTCGACATTCTCCACAAGTTCATACTGACTGTAGTCGAGAACCTTGCCTGTGTTTCCCACCTCGATCAAGTCCTCTCTATTAAATGGATACAAGGGAGACAACTTGTAAAGACCTGTGACTCCAATTACGGGTGTTCTGTGCTCCTTGGCACACTCCACTACGTTAGCCACCCCCGAGTTGGACAAGCAGCCTCCGTTGGCAAAAACTGCCTTGGCTCCTAAAATCACCTTGCCCACTCGTGACATCACCGCATAAACGGTGCTATCAGGGATGAGAACAGTCTCGATCTTGTTTTCGGCCAAGGTCTTTACAAACTTTTGGGCTTCTTGGATGTCATTTGGATATCCCTCAGTAACCAACACCGTGAATCTTCTCTTTGCTCTGGCCTTTATCAAGAACTGCAATACAGTGTCAGAGGTTGGTGTGGCAGTCAACAACACCTCATTCTCGTGGATGAGGTCTGCGGCCATATTCTCGAGCTCCTCCTTGACGTTGGAGATCTCATCGATCAAGTCTCGGATTCCCTGAATGATGATGGACCTCATGTCGCTGCTCTGCTTTTTCGTATGCACTGTGAGACTCTTTTTCGTATTTTGCGTGGTGGAGAGTAAGCTGAACATGGAGCTGATCATGGGGGTGTTGTCTCCAGCATTTTCTGTCTCGATCTCGTCTCTGATCAACGCTAACACTCTTCTAACGATATTTCCCGGGATTACATCACGCGGTCTGGCTCCATTAAGAATCGTTCCGACCTTGCGAAGTAGCGCAAGAAGATCGTAAGGGTTTGTCCATCTGGCGGCAGAAATCACTCTCATCAAGAGGTGAGCCACTTCCAAGGCCATGGCCTTGTCGCCGGTAATTTGTCGACGTTTTATCTGCGACACTAGCGGGTCCACGATGGCTAGGATGTCTGGAGTTAACAACGTCGACATGATGGTGGAAATAGAATTAGTGACGACTATTTGGTGTGGATTTTTATTAGAGATTTTTATTTTTTTTTTCTGTCCTCTGCGCACTGTGAGTAATGTCTAATGTCTACTACCTAACCTCGCAAACAGTGCAATACCAACATTATCCGTCCTCCAAACTCAACATGCCGGGCTATAACGAGAGCCTAATGGAGTCGCTCGGACTACTTTATGACCATTCGCTGAACTACCACGTTTCCGTGAAATTGATCCAGAAGCTCGCGCAGTACTTGAAGTTGGACACCTTCATCGATACCGAAGTACAAACAACGATGGAATCACATATCAAAAACCTCAAGCGCTTGTCAATTGCGGGTTCGCTTCTACTAGTGGACTTGGACTTTGCTGGTGATGACGTTCCCACTAAAGTATCCCTTTCGTCTGGAAATCATTCCCCTGGAGATTCAGACGCTTCTCGCCAGCTATCAGAGCCAATTGGAGACGCTGGAAAGTGCATTGTGCTGGCAGAAGTACAGGGACTAAGTACAGTTGTGGGTATTGACTTTCGAAAGGGAGGCGGCGTGTCGTTCTTGAATGTTCGCCACGATAACAACATCTCTGTTGCTGAGTACATTCTACTTTCAAATCTCTTGCGCTCCACCTTGGGCAAGTTTCCCGTCAACCTCCAGTATTTGGCCAATCTTGACAGCTTATCACCGCCAGATGGTGATTTAGTGGTGTATGTTGACAATATGGCACTCTTCTTAAGCTCCATCCATGCTACTGAGATCAAAGCTGATCCTGGCAATTGGCAAGTTGAAGAGGGGTGGACTAGTCGAGTTGGAAAAGTCGCTCTCAACGATATTGAAGAAGGTCGATTAGGGGTGGTTTTGCTGTTTTGGAAGGAAAACCGGTTTCTTGATCGGAAACGTTCTCCTGAGAATCTGGCGACTGGAGTCATTCATAAGGCCATTTTGAGCATTAAAGAGTCATCATTACCGTCAATCGATTACGTCAAGGAAGCTTCTAGTGGTGTTTGGCGTCTTCTGAGTCTGCTGGCAGCATTTAAGAATTACAAGTTCGTGTTCGATGGAGATCTGCACTTGCACAATGGCCAAAGTGTAACCGGTCTTACAAGCAAGAACTGGGCCCTCGTACTCGATATAAGCCGCCCTGTGTTTCTTCCCAAGTCACTTCTTGACTTTTTGGGCCTCACAGACTACAAGGTGGCGAAAGATGCACCTTACTCGGATACCTTCTCCAGACTTAGTGAAGATGGGTTGCTCGAATATGAACTTGACGCTCAAGACATCAAGGTATCGTTTGTCACTGAGGAAATATATCAATTAGTTGCCATCGAGTCTTTCCGCATCGACAGTTTAATTCAACTTTCGAAGCTCTTGCCCATCATCCGTAATTGGCTTGTATTGACTACACTCATCCGCAACGTGTCCAGAACTTCAGGCGCCGTTTTATGTGACAGTCGAATGGAGTACTCTGAAGCCAATAGAAAATTGAAGGATTCTTTGAAACTTCCCCGCGATGTGACTGATGAAGAGTTGGTGGGATTGACCACAATGTCCGATGTGGCCGATTACTTGGGTGCACCAATGCTAGGAGGAGGAGCAGACTTGAGCAGCTTTGTCAAGCAAGATTCGCGGGATGATCTCATGAGGGAAGAGTCTGTAAAGAGTGAAATTGCACCAGCTATTGCAAGTAAAGGTTTAAAATTCGTGGTGAAGGACATCATGTATGACTCTCCAGACACAGACATATTAGTCACCGTACACGGCAAAACGGACAGTGTCGAGTTCAGTATAGAACTCGAGGTGGCCAATGGAGAAATCCGAGAGCAGAGGACATTGAAGGATGTAGATATGGACGCCCAGAATGAGGTGGCCAAGCACTACAGTCAGGCCCTAGCATTGAGCGAGGACCCTCTACTTGCATTCGAAGTGTTAACCTAAGGTCATTTCTGAGTGACTATGTACAATATTATCAAAGCTTCACACCAATGTGAATACTGGCAACACCGAAAGTCAAGTTCTCGTAGCCCTTCTCGGGGACGTAGAAACCAGCTTTCTCAATCATGCCACGGAACTCCTCCTGTTTGGGGAAACGCTGAATACTCTCCACCAAGTACTGGTAAGAATCTCTGTCATCAGCAATAAGTTGACCCATCAAAGGTAGCATGCTAAACGAATAGGCCTGGTAGATGTAGTCCACGACTGGGTTCTCCACGTGAGAAAACTCAAGACAAGCAAAAATTCCTCCCGGCTTCAACACTCTGTATGCGGTATTCAAACCGGCTTGGATGTTGGTAAAGTTTCTGATGCCAAAAGCAATGGTGTACACGTCCTTGGAGTTGTCTGGGATGGATTCCATCGTCTCACCGTTCTGCACCAAGAATTTCACACGATCACTGCCATCATTCCACTTCAGCTTCTGATAACGCAACTGGCCCTCAGCCAACATGTCTGGATTGATGTCTGCAATGGTCATGGTGGATTTGTTGTCGTGGAATTGCTTTTCAGCATGGTCCAATAATCCGAAAGCAATGTCTCCGGTACCTCCAGCAACATCGAGAAAATCCAATGGACGAGACGAGCCTGGCCTCATTCCGGCGTCCAATCTGTTGATGAAATGGTGCTTCCAGAGTCTGTGGACACCCATGGACATGGCGTCGTTCATGACGTCGTAGTTAGAAGCAACCGACGAGAAAACACCTCTCACCAACTTTTCCTTGTCTTCCTTGTTGACGGTCTTGAAGCCAAAATGGGTAGTGTCATTTGTAGGAGGCGTGCTTAAGGCTCTAGTGGAGACCCTAGAGCTCAATCTGGCAGCTTTTTGAATTAAAGCACGAGAGTTCATTGGAGATGAATCTAGTTGGAGAGCGAAAAGTTGACCTGCCTGCACTGTTCATGTAACGCTACACTGCTACATATAGACCACTATATAAACGACATAAACGACGTTACCATATGAAGAACATCTATAATCGAAATTCCACATGAATCATGATGGTAACCAAATCAAAGGGTAGAGAATGAAAATTAACATTTCTATCGAAGATGAAGTTGAAATTTGCTACATTGTGTTTATCGATAATGTGGATTAAGTCGTCCCTAATTGAAGTAAAGTAGAGTGTCTATGTCTAAGCCTGGACAATTCTGACAGTGTTGGAGTGGCCAGAACCTCTGGTCCATCCCTGGACAGTAACGATAGAGTCGCCCTTCTTGATGATACCCAACTCAATGGCCTCAGAAACGGCCCATCTCAATCTGTTCTCGACATCCTCTTGCCAGTTCTCAACCTTCTCCTTCTCGTAGATGAATGGGTAGACACCTCTGTACAAGTGAGAGTATCTAGCGGCTCTGCCGTTTCTGGTGACCATCATGATTGGCACCTTAGGCTTGTACTTGGAAACCAATCTACCGGTCTTACCACTGGTGGAAAGAACGACAATAGCCTTGGCGTCCTGCTCGTAGGCAGCAGAGACAGCAGCGATGGCACAGGTCTCAGTGGTGAGAGTTGGCTTAATGGCCAAGGATCTGAGCTCATTGAACAATGGCAAGTAGGAGATGGCCTTCTCAGCAATGATGGCGGTGTTGTGCATCATAGAAACAGCCTCGAATGGGTAGTTACCCTTGGCAGTCTCACCGGACAACATGACACAGTCAGCACCGTCCAAGATGGCGTTACCAACATCAGAAACCTCAGCTCTGGTTGGTCTTGGGTTGTAAGTCATGGACTCCAACATCTGGGTAGCACAGATGACAGGCTTAGCAGCCAAGTTACACTTGGCGATCAACTGCTTCTGCACAACAAACACCTGTGGGGCTGGGATCTCGATACCCAAGTCACCTCTGGCAACCATGACACCGTCGGTCTCACGCAAAATGTCGTCGAAGTTGTTGACACCCTGCTGGTTCTCGATCTTGGCGATGATCTGGATATCCTTACCTTCCTCACCCAAAACCTTTCTGATTTCCTTGATATCGTCACCAGTTCTAATGAAAGAAGCAAAGATCATGTGCACACCGTTCTTGACACCAAACTTGATGTCGGCCTTGTCCTTCTCGGACAAAGCTGGCAAGTCAACATCAGTACCTGGCAAGTTAACACCCTTGTGCGAGCAGATCTTACCGGCGTTGACGGACTTGACCCTCAAGGTCTTCTGGTCAACAACCTCCTGGACCTCGAAGGACAACACACCGTCATCGACGTAGATGATCTTACCGTTGCTGATCACCTTGGTAATGTTTGGGTAGTCCACGAACATGACTTTGTCGTCACACTTCTTGGCGTACTCCTCATCAGTGGTGATGATCATCTCGTGGTTTGGAGCAATTGGGTATTCCAAGTCGTCAATGGTGGTACCAGTTCTGATTTCTGGACCCTTGGTGTCCAAGGCAATAGCCAAAGGACGGCCCTTGTACAACTCCTCGGACTTCTTGGCGTTGTCAATGACCGACTGGTGGTACTCGTAAGAGCCGTGAGAGAAGTTCATACGAACAATGTTCAAACCGGCCTTTCTCAACTTGACCATCACCTCAGCATTGTTGGTCTTAGGACCAATGGTACCGATGATGGAAGAACGACGCAACACGTGGTCGGGGGTTTCGGTGGTGTCTAATTGGGTCAACCAGTGCAAAGAGGCTTGAGACATTATGAAATTTGAGTGAGGGAGAAAAAAAAAAATCTCTTCCAAATAAGGTGCATCCTCGCAGTATTATATATGGCTACCTCACCCGGTTGATTGTCGGCCGGAGTTGATTTTGTGCCATGTCCGAGCGCACAGGGAACCTTTGATGAATTGACATAAAAATGGGTTATTTGAGATGTAGAATTCAATCAAACAGACTTTCGGGGTGGATTGGAGTCGTTTACATGGATTTTTAATGGATTTCCCTCCATTTTTCTCGATCTCCATCCCATTTTTACCAAGTGGTGGTCTTACATTCTGACAGACCATGCGGTATGGGTGCAGTCCCGCTCCCCCGGAATATGTCAGTGCAACACCTGATGCTCTCATGTCAGATGATAGCAATGCCTAAGTGCATACCGTTGGTCCATGCCCTTATAGGGAACTTGGCCTGGCAAGGTTTTGTGATTGGAGAATCTACGTCTGGCGATGATCTCGGCGATTCTAATAATAATCTCCGACTTAAGTGAGTTTTGTAACGCTCAAGTCCATGTGTCCGTGTAGCTTTGTCTCCTGTATGAGTGTGTGATTTTACTGTTGAAGAATGGCACGGTCTACGATGAGGAGATGTGGGAAATATAATAGAACGATTAGAGAATGCATTGTGAAAGAATTTAGATATCATTGGTTAAATCTAGAATTATTTCACATCTCTTTACTTATTCCGTGAATCCTTCCTCCAACTTCCGTTCTCCTACTACTGCGATCATCATGCACTCTACTAGACACTCCTAATGGTCTTTCCTATAATCGTTGGAGTCGGCGTCACAGTGGCTGCTCTTACCGCTAAGGCCGTCACCCGGACCGTCGGTCGGTACAGGAGACTCAGTCCTCAGATGATCGCAACGTTGAATAAACTCCGGATTGAGAATCACGAGACCGACTCGTTAGCGAAGCATGAAGGCAACGCTTCCCATCTCCGATACTTGAAGTCTCGCTTCGATGCCACAGGTTTCGCCCACACCATGACGGAGAGAGAGGCATTGCTAGTGTTGGGAATCGAGGCTAACGACATATCTAGCTTGACCAAGGACAACCTACGGCAACGGTACCGCAAGTTGATGGTGATGAACCATCCTGATCATAATGGCAGCGTATACTTGTCGCAGAAGATCAACCAAGCCAAGGAGGTATTGGAGAAAAGCTACTTATTTAGAAAATAGAACTATACATTGCATCTAATTATCGTCTATCATGATATGCGGTCCGTTTGGGCCATCGTCGCCAACTTCCTCGAGGTAGCCATTTTCGTGGTGCCCGTTGGCGTCATGTCCATTTTGGTGGGTGTTGCCCTCGGTCTGGGCTTTTTTCTTGCCTCCCTCAAAGTTCTCCTTCACTCTCAAGTAGTGTGCCAACTCATCAGCACTCACCGATGGCAGCAACTCGTTCAGCGCCTTTTGGAAGTCTTGCATTGAAACTTCGACAGTAATATCCTCTGGTGTAGCAACATTGTCGAACCACCATCGGCTCGACACCTCCTCTTCGCCGTTGGCGATTCTCTTCTCATTAAATGCCTTGAGTTTGATGTCCACCTCTCCAGCTGCTCTTGTCATGGCATTCAACATTGAATCACTACATAACGCGTAGAAATCGGCACCAGTAAAAGTAAACGAGCACTTCTCAGCTATCTTGGCCAAATCAACATCATCACTCAACTTGAACTTTCTGGTCAATGCTTCCAAGATCTTGGTCTGCTTCTCATCGGTGTCAGATATACCCAAGTACAACATCTTGTCAAATCTTCCGGGTCTGAGCAACGCTTCATCCAACAAATCGGGTCTGTTGGTTGCTCCAACAACGAACACTCCATCACCGTTGCTGTCTCCTCCACTCATACCATCAAGCTCAGCCAAAAGCTGCGACACAATTCTGTCCATAACTCCTCCGGAGTCTCCTTGGTTACCTCTCTTCGGCGCTACGGAATCCAACTCATCGAAGAAAATTACACATGGTTTTGCATCTCTTGCTTTCTGGAACACTCGTCTAACGTTGGCTTCTGACTCACCGATGTACATGTTCAAAAGTTCGGGGCCCTTAACACTGAAGAAATTCAACGAAAAGTTTGTTGCAATTGCTTTGGCAAGTAGTGTCTTTCCTGTTCCAGGGGGACCATAGAACAAGATACCACTTCTCTTTTTCAATCCGTTACTGAACAATTCTGGGTGCTTCAAAGGCATGTCGATGGTATCCAAGATTTCATCCTTAACAAGGTCCAAGCCTCCAATGTCCTCCCATTTCACATTTGGAATTCTAGGAGCACCAATCGAGTCACTAAACTGGTTTCTGGCATCATTAATCGCCATATCAAAATCCTCAGGAATTAATTGGATGACGCCTCCATTTCCAACTTGCATTAGTTCCATCAATGGAATACTGAGTGACTTAGAAAGACCACGTAGTCTCTTAATTCCTAGTTGCTTCGCTTTTCTGATGATGGCAATCAAATCTCTAGGTGTCAAACCGGCAGACTGCAATGCAAGTGTTTGGGCACTTATGTCAGCACGGGTATCAACCCTATACTTGGACAAGTCTAGGCGTCCAGTAAACTCTACCTTGTCTTCGTATGCTTCAGGGATGGATTCATTATTGGATGGCTTGGTTTCGAGCTTAAGCAAGAATTTGAACACTTGAAGTCTCTCTTGCTCAGTAGGAACTGTAACATCGATTTGGAATTTGATAACTTGTCTGAGACTGTCACTCAACTTGTCAATATCATTACAACTAGCAATGAAGGCAGTATTTTTGTACTTGTTCAAAAATCCCATTATAGTGTCAATCACTTTTAATGACAAGGAGGTTGAAGTATTGGCGCCTTGCTCATTTGGGTCTGCTTGGACACACAAATTTTCAATGTGCTTGATATAGAGGAGGTTGTAATTTGAGACAGTGTTAGCATCTAGTTGACCATTTAGCTGTTTTTCGATCTTTCCTGACAAGAGACCGATTGTCTTCAATTCTGCACCAGGCTTGATGAAATCAAAAGCGTCAAGTTCAATAAGATTAAGTCCAAGCTCCAAAGCCAAACTTCTCACAACATTTGTCTTACCCAAACCTCTCGACATAGAATTGAGAAGAACTGTGGTCTTTAAGTCAACTTTAGAGCTTGTCTCCATACCTGTTGTGATGACTCTCTTAAATTCCTTTGCATACTTGAACAAATCTGGAGAATCCTCAACGGATGAATAGTCAAATGTGGACGGAAGTCCAAGATATTCTGACCAGTTGGTCCCTTGGTTTTTAGGTGTACGGACAAACTCAATTCCCGAAGAGGTCAATGCTGTTTGAGAAGGGTCGATTCTGTACTGGTTGAACCTACTAGAGTCACCATCCGACCCCGAGATTTCGAGGATCTTAAACCAAGCAACGGAGTCTGGGTTTCCTGTCGGGGTGATTGACATTTCGTTGGAAGACTCTTCTTCATTTTGACCATTCTGATGTTGCAATGAAATTTCAAACAAGGTTTTGGCCAAAATGGAGTCGATACAGACAGGAAACATGTCACCCTGCTTAAAGCACTTGGAACGCAAATGAAAGGTAGACTTCAACTCGGCAAAAAAACTTTGCTGATAAGTCTTATCCATAGTGATAGGAGAAACAACTCTTGATATGGTTGCAGCCTTGGCGATCGGGAAAGCGTCAGCGAAATGTTGACTGGCAGAAGAGTATTGTTTGAAGCTCACTCTGGAATTCTCCTTGAAATTCAAGTTGATCAATAATAATGGTGACAAGTATGCTGTCTTCGGGGAGAATGAGTTGTGAGGCTCTAGGAATGTAAACACCTTCACCACCAAGTTGGAGTCCCCAACGGTCAAAATTGCCAAATCACCATTAAAAATAGGAAATCCCAATCTCGAGATATCATCAGTGCTCATAAAAGCATACAACTCGGAATCCTCGGTTGCAAAATGTGCACCATCAAGAGACATCGGGTGAGGTAAGGCTCCAACATCCATCAAGTAGTTTTCTTCCTCGGACTCTTCTGAGTCCTCTAGAACAGACTTGTACAAGTATTGCGAAATATCAATCTCTTGGTCGTCGAAATCATCAGATTGGAATTCAAGATCTTTCGTGATTGACTTCTTAACAAATGTAAGGTTTGTAGATGAATTGACAATACCTTGATACATTGGTTCACAAAGTACAACCTCGCCATTGATAAGACTGATGCTATCGCCCTGAGACACCACGCCCCCATTGCCAGCAATGTACTTGGACACGAACTGCTCTTTGACTGCTTCCGCTGGAGATACACTCAATACGTCATAGATGCTGACGGGAACCTCCACAATAACATTCAGAAGAGCAGGAATAAGATCTGTGCTTATGCTTTGGATGGCACAGCCTCTAACTGTCAAGTTTCTGCCGAACTTGGCCAAATTGGCATGGTTGATGAATGTCACCGAAGAGGCAGTTGGAGGCAGATCGTCGATAGAGGTGACTTTGTAAATCTTGAACTTATCGAAGTAATCGGGCACTCCGATCAATTTGATCAACACGAACTTGTTATTGTCAATGGGTACATCCTTCTGAGTGTTTGGAAATAATCTCACGAATAGTTCAAACGACAAAGATACATTATCTGAAGCAAGAATGGTGGGGTCATTGACAATGTGCAAATTCGCACTGGTCAGCACCGATACCTCTTTTGATTCGGATGTTGCCACGGGCATTCTGAGTCGGTTTCAACTTTCAAGAAACTCAGGTGGAGGTGGAAGATCGATTGACCTCGGCAACGAATGTCTGGGGTAGGGTGATTTTATGCAGTACGGTATTACCTGTGACAGAGGAAGTGGGGCAAGTGCCATGAATGGGCCTGAGTTTGATTTTTTGACAAAGAAGATTTAGAGGTTTAATCATGATAAAAGGTTTTGGGTTGATATTTTTAATTTGAATTCGAAATGCCTATTTGTTTTTATCGGCATCTTTTCTATCAATTTGGAGATTGAGGTGAATTTACATGAGAAAGTGCGAATAACTTGTAACTCCCATGGTGTGAAAAGCTTCAAGAAGTTATTAAAGATTTTATGACAAGTGTAAACCAAGAAAATAAACAAGCAATGAAAGGTGAATAAAGTACAACAATGCAATTTTTAATTCTAGCGTTTGCTTCTACTCGAATAAGCATATTCTCTTTTCTAATCAAACTAGCCCCACCACTGTGAAGAGCCTTTGGTTACCCGCACTTTACACCAAACTTCATCGGTCTCAAAATTTTGTATGAGAACTACAACACAAACGGTATGTTTCTACGAAACTACGGTTCAGATGATGAAGACTTTTTTTTTTCTTACCAACTTTGAGCCTGTCTGAGGCGTCACCGTTTTGGCGACACATTCCTCTCTGGCAATGACCTGGTAATTTGTCATAGTTACACTGATTGAACCTGTCTTGAGGAACATGTACTAACCCTTCAGGATTGCTTGAATTAAGCAGTGAAAGTGTAGACGTAGGTCCCATCGAGGGCTCTGTAAAACTGAATATCTGCTCAAGATCTGAAACAGCAAGAGATTTAATAGAATTCTTAAGTTATAGAAGATCTGAGATAGTCCAGTTCAGAACAGTTTAGAGTTATGAACTAGCAAACGAGCTAACAGTGGACTAGTTATGCTCCAATTACTCGTTTGAATGGTAAGAAAGGTAAGAATGGTATCTCTACTTGGTAATTCTACTTGGTAAAGTTCACAACCTGGGCTTTTTGTGGGCTTATTCGACCTGTCATTTCTTCTACGTCCTTCTTCACAGGATTGCCTTGAATTCGTTATTATACACCAAAAACACCAAAAACTCAGACAAGTTTTATGTATTATGAGAGGTTAAGATGTTAATTACAGAATCTAAGCTTCATCTTCGTCAACAACAACGGTCTGCAAACCCTTGTTAGATGGGACGACGATTGGCTCAACGTAAGCGAACATGGATTCCTTAGCATCCTCCTCATCGTTTCTCTTTCTAGAGATTCTCAATCTCATCTTGTACTGGACACCCTGGATACCTCTCTTCCACAACTGAGTGTTCAACTTTGGGTCCAATCTGACGTCAGTGGTACCCATGTGCAAAGAGGCAAACTTTCTGATCTCCTTGACAGCCTTTGGAGCTCTCTTCTTGAAGTGAACACCGTGCAACTAGTTGGTTAGTATAAAAGTCTTTAAAATGATGATTCTGTAATGCTTGGTGTAATCTGTGCCATATAACTGAAATAATTGGACATGACGGTGGGATAGAAACGGCGGAGACGGACTCAAACCATCGAGTTTGATAGTCGAGTTCAAATAGTGTACTCAAGTGCATCTTTCGTAACATGGATATTCTAGAGGGAGGGATCTTGAGCAAGGATGGAAGGTCATGTCAGACACGAAATAAGGACGGAAGACAAAGCATTTTCAGATAGGAGGAAGTTGGCTAACATACTCTCTTGTGCAAGTTGATGGTGTATTCACGGGTAACAACGTCGGTTAAAGCCATTTTGTCGATGAAGTGTAGGTGTGGGAAAATTTTAGCAGACAGGTAAGTTTTTCATCAAAAATTTTCGCACCGAGACGTGTGAGACTCAAAACTGTACGGGTGCACTAGGCAGGCCCAGATTGTTGTTCGAATAGGTGGGACAATGCGAGTTAACATGTGCTGCGTATAAGGTCGCCTCTTCTGCACGTGAGAAAAGGTGTTCTCTAGGGCTTGTGCCCTGAGAACTCAATCTACTCAATTCCATACACCTTATTGATGTATTTCCCCCAGCGGGGCATGATGACAGCGTAGACTTGTTCGAGCTTGGAATCCAGCAGTGGAACAACCTCAACCACCAACCGCAATTGACCCTCCTCTTCCACCAACTCGGTTCGAAATACATTGGAGAGCTCCCAGGTCGCTAGTGTGCAGCATATCGTACGGGCCAGGATCTTCTTGTTCCACACCAAATCGGCAATCTCTGCTAGCGTTGGCATTGCACCGGTTTCTAGATTGTCATGTAGGTCGGCACCTCCCACCACTGGTGGAACACACAGTAGGACATGTTTCAACAGCACAAGCGAGGTATCTTCCACCAATGTAAAGGTGTCAACGACATCTTGGGGCAATTGGTCGAACTCCTCCTTGGACTTCTCTTTACTCCATACCATCAACGTAGTAAGTACCTGTAAGAGACACACGTTGGAATAGAACATCTTATCGTGGGAAGCTCTGTCTTCAAATTCGGACTTGATCCCGATATCATGTCTGAGCGAGGCGAGAAAGGAAAGAAGCGTGAAATAGTTTCTCGTGATGGTCAATACCATGATCACCTCGTAACTAAGATTGGTCAACTTGGCTTGGACTTTTACGGCCTCGGAGCTAGCGCCCTTCAATCTCATCTGGTAGCACATCTTGTAGAGTTCATTGACTAAGATTAAGTTAGGCACCGACTTCAACCTCAAGATCATGAGGAGCAAGCGGTATCCAATTAAGCCATTGTTGTTCTTTGGCAATGGGAAGACAAACGTCAGCGGAGGAGCCCTTGTCTGCGAGGAAGTATCACTGAGTGACGAGTTGGAGTGGATTCGTGATGGTGGAGGAGGTTGAGCATTTGGATTTTCCCGCATGTAGAGTGCATTGTTCAAGGCAATAGCTTCCCGCTTGGCTAAGTGGAGCTGATCGTTGAAGAGCGTGAGCGTGAGTCGGAGTTCCCAGACCTTTAATGTTTCCTCCACTGTTAGTTGGCCATTCTTGAGCACATCGTAGGTGCAATCGATAAGTTGCTGGTTGGACGCCGACGTCGTATATTCGGGGTCATAAAAGTGTTCAATTGTAGCGTCTGAATCCTGTGGGATCTGCGCAAACAATGCATCTTTGGTTAGATAATCTGTATTTGCCATGATAAGCAATGTGATATAATCGTAGTTCGCATCACATACACACCCGTCTGGGGTAGATTGAGTAGATATCGAGGACAGTGCATTAACTTTGATACAACCCACTAAGATTATTAGTTTGGATAATAGTTTAGTATTGACTGGAAGTATAGAAGTTGGGGCTTGCTCTTTTTTTTTCTTTCTGTTTTTTTTAGTATTTACTATTTAGTTTATCCATTTGATGTGAACATGGGATTATTATGGAAAGTCATAAACAGAAATTGAATCTTGGTTTTTTGCTTTGAATATTATTATTTATTAGACTAGGAGACCTTTGTGAGTGTATTAACGGGGCTCTTTGTCAATGGTTTTTTACTGTCATCTTAAAGAGTTGGTCTTTTCAATTTTGAACATCGGTCCTGAACAGATGGCTGCCTCAACTTTGATAGCTATACCTGATAACTATTCCAAATCCAACCACTAAATTTGGACTGAAACTTACTAAGACCAAGCAGAATTTTCCTAACTGATAAAAATCATAGAGAAACTTCATAGAATCCATACAACGATCAAACATCAGAAGTGATCCAAATGACCTCCAACACTGATGACCACCGCCAGCTCCTACTACAGGCAAAGCAGAGACAGAAAACCGATCTCAGCGAGTCTGCAGCCTTATCCGATCAGATAGCAAAGAGCGTCCATGCAATCATCAAGTCAAACTCTCTGAATTCCAGCCTGAACTGTGCCCCAGTACTCGATAAGATCACAACTATCCACGAGCTCGACAGCGAGATTGATCGCCAGCTCAATGTGGATATTGCAGGAAATTACGAGAACCTTCTTCTGGCGAAGAAGAAGCTTGCCAGCTATATCAAGAGAACCCAACATGGAATGGTTGTCAACACTGATACTCATGACTCTTACGTGGATCTTCTCCAACGACGGGTAGAGCTTGTGGACCAAGACCTACGCATTCTAGAACATACTCTAAAGTTGGTTAAAGAACATAGAGACTAGATAGAGCACAGTTGTTAGAAACAGCATAGAGACTAGAAACGGCAAAAAGACCACAAAGAGAAGCAAGACTTGAAAGAGCACAAAGACAAGTAACAGCTAGTGAAATACAAAATAAATTACGTCAGTCATTCAATATTAACTTAGGTCAGGCCAACCCCTTGGCAGCCCGTTCCCATTTCTCATCACTAATCCAGCCCGCGTTGATGATATTAATCAAATCCTCCAAATTGATGCGTTTGTCGGCCTTCAACGGCTTCGACTTCTCCACAAAATTACTGTAGATGCGAGGATACAACTCCTTCGGTATATGCTTGATGGACAGCCGAGCTGCCCGCTCCTCCAACTTCGTGCCAGCATCCACACCATCGTCAGTCGCAAGCCATTGTGCCCGGCGATACTCCCATAATGTCTCGCCAATATTCTGTTTAGGCACTTCCGGAGCCAGACCACGCCCGGACGAGTCTGTCAGAGTATCGGACATGATTTGCGCTGTCTTCACTCGAGTCTCCAACTCATCTCTGAGTTTTACCATGTCCAAGTCCTGGTACTTGAGGTTCTTGGATGCAAGGTCATCTACGCTCACCACGTCCATGGTTTGCGGCGTATCTGTGTTGAAGTTTTTGCTTGTTTTAGAGCTCTTTGCCTCGTATAATTTGTCAAGAGACTTGTAGACCTTAAAGTCGTTGAGGAACTGTTCGTCAGCCTTGTTGGTCGTTCTGAAGTTGCTTCTCAGAAACCTATCGAATGCGTCTCCGTCGTCCTCAAAAAGCTCGTCCACTACCTCGTCTTCTGAAAATGTCGCCTCCGATAACGCCTTGATCTTTGTGACGAAGGTGCTCCACTCGGCTGTGATACGTTTGAATAACGATGGTTTCTTTTTATGTTTCTTGGATGGTAGTGATGTTCGTAGTGGTGACAGGATGCTGGTGGGGGTAGATTCTTTATATGATGAAGGAGCTTCCATGACGTGAACCTGGCCCATACAAAGATGCTAAGGAAGGCGATTTATCCTAGATCTGTGAAATCTGGTTGGTGGGTCCAAATGTAGTAACGGCTGGGTAGGAATGGATAGTGGGGGAGCTGGGTGCCGGTCCACTTTTTTTTTTTATTTTTTACCTCCCATCTCCAGATGTTAATGTGTCACCAAAAGTTTAATTGAATTATCGCTTATTTTGATGTTTGTTAACACACCACCACTGGGCTACTTTTGTATCAAGTCTCATTTTTTATTTTTTTTGGGGTTCAGCTGTCAATGTTTTATCCCGACCCTCAATTTCATTACTCTCAAGTCCAACTCTTCTAGGTTTCTTTGTACTGTATTTGTGCATCATATGAAGGTCGCATGACAAGGCAGTGTACTATCATACCAGTGATAGCAACCTTCTATTCTCCGTTCGGGCGACTGCTAGAACTAGAAGCCTCGTTATTGTCATACTTCGTTTTGAGTTTTTGGTAATACTTGTAATCAAAATGCCACCCACGTCCACGTTGTAGAATCTCTTGTTCAGCTAGCCTGTCCAGCAAGTTTTCTTTCTGAGCTCGTTTACTAAGGCTCCTCTCGCTGGCCGACGTCTCGTACGTTTCCCACTTGACATTCAAAACTGAGTATGAAAGCCCATCGTGTGTAGAATCACCGGTCCATGTTCGCGAGTTCAACCCATTCCGATAGAACCCTATGTACTCTTTGAGCGTGGGGAGCAAGAGTAACGTGACGGAGAGATCGAGCAATTCAACACCATCACTGTCATGATCAACTTTTAGCGGACGAACTAAATCTGCTTTGGTCCACGAGCTATTTGATTCGGTCAAATCCAAGTTATCATCGAACAAGCCAAGATGGCAAAGCACACTGAGAATATCCGAATCGTCTGTATAAATACCTCCAACACCACCCCAGAGCTCCCGCTTTCTCTGAATTCGACCCAACGTGAACTCTTCCACGAACTCTTTGATAAACCGGTACGGTATTTTGACTTCGAGAAAGCAATTGATATAACCTTCTCCCAAGGGTGGAATCAGTGGAATGTACGAAACCACATCGGCCGAGTACTTCTCCTGTCGTCTCTCTCGATAGTCTTTCTGGATATCAAGAAGTCTCTGCTTGTCGTGAGGTCGCAACCCGTGCAACTGTTCGATCTGAAGCGTGTCCCAAGTGGTAGTTGGATTGTAAATGAGTGATCCCAAATGATGTCTTTCGGTATAGACTTCTTCTAGTAAATTTCTTAATCCCTCTTTGTTCGCAACCACTGTTCTTTCCCTTTTGCTGGTGACATTGGCGTGAGTCTCGGACTCAGTTTCGATGCCTTTCTTTTCACCAGTACTCGAGTGCAGATGCAGATGGTGATGATGGTGATGGTGATGATGGTGACGATGTTTGCTAGGACCGTGATGATGGTGATGGTGGTGGTGATGATGATGTTGCAGCTGCTGACCATCTTCTTCAACCTCGGTTTTCTGGTCATTATCTTGCAATTGAGTACCATTTTCACCTTCTTGCGAAGCTTGAACTGGCTCCGAAGTTCCTGAAACCTCTGGCTCGGCCGAATTTGGCGTTCCAAGAGAAGTTTGACCAGGATAAATACCTAACACATGAGGGGTAGGCAACTTCAATTTTTTAGATGTGTTCTTGTCACTAGAAAAGACATCAGAACCTATCGACCTCTTCAAATTCGGTATTTCAGGTTGCTGAGGGCCATGTTGTTGCAAATTTTCGAACGATTGATGTGCAATTGACAGCACCATTGGAGGAATTCCGTTCTCCTTTTCGTTGTTGCGAGACAAAAATGAAATTGGTGGAAGCCGTATGCTTGACGTGGAATTCTTCGATGGGCTGGCGCCAGGGTTGGCACTGGAATCGCTTTTAGACATTAATTGGATGGAATACAGTATTTCACTGCCACAATTAACAATGTGTTTTGGTTACAGTATGAGGTCAGAAAAGTTCATCGATTGGTTTGCCTGTGTGCACCACCATACACTGTGGGGACAAACCTGGTCTGTCCGTCTCAGAATATTTCGCAGCAACTCTCAGCACACTATCTGTCAATAAGCAAGAGACCATAAATCATGGCAAATTCTTCTCCTGGCATCCATAGTGCACTACTCTGTTTTTCTTATCAACACTCAAAACACTGTAACCCAATTTCTCTCCGCAAATATTGCATCGTTGATTTCCACTGTTGATGGTGTATGAAGCAGACTGAGCAACAAGTAAGTTGTGGCGGACTTTAGCTGACCCGATCTTGTACAATTGACTAGCCATCCGTGTTGTGTAAAGCTGGTCCTCATTAGTCCGGACTTGCTCCTCAAGATATATCAGAAGCTTATGCAAAGGAAAGGTGTCCGGCAACACAGTCAATATCTGAAGAATGGACATCTTGCTTCCCTGAAACTTGAGTAACTTGGCAACAAGATCCTCGTTCTCTTCGTAGTGCATTACAAGATCTTCAAGAAGCTTGTGAAGCAATGAGGTACCGGTCTCCTTCATATTTGGCTGTTTGTAGATGTCTGAGCAGTACAACATGGCTCCATCAAGATCGGATAATTGGTTGAACAATATATCCACCGATTTTTGGTGCTCGCCCAACTTTTTGTAAATGAAAATTGTCAATCGAAGGTAGCTGTCTTCACTCGTTGGGATTTCACGAAGAACAGTCCATGGTTCATAGGAGGTAGTACTTTCGAGCAAGCGGTAAAGTTTGGCGTATGTTGGATTCTTACGAAGCACTTCATCAGAATAATGAGAGGACTTCAATTCTTTCAAGTAAAGGAGACAAAGTTTCGTCTCGAACTTTCCAACGTTTTCGTGACGATCACCAGACTCGAGGACATCACTTTCAAACATTACCCACTCAAGATACTTAATCCCTAATTTCTCCAGGATGCCTGTCAAAAAGTCAGACACTTTGAAATTATCATAGCTTTCGCATTCGTAAGAGTCATTCATAAAGATAAGACGAGATCTTTCGAGCTGTTTCGAACCGTCATGGGTCAAGATCCAACCGGAAAATTCAAAAACAAGACCAAGATCTTCGTTTGTGAGTTTCTGCAAGTAATTGATCATTAGTGTGGGCCCTCTCAAGTATTCGTCAAATTCATCTTGCTTGCTCTCGCTTTCTCGAGCAAGGTCCTTCAACATGGACAATGCGTCCCTATGCAACCCACGGCCATAATAGAAATCCAAAAGCTCTCGCATGAAATTCTGCAGCTGTTGGGTATGGTTATGTAAATTCTTGAGAAGACAATCGTTGACGATCTTTGCATCACATCTATTGTTAGGCAACCGCAAGAGTGGCCCCAACAACATCGGCTTTGTATAAAAGTAGCACAAGAACAAAGAAGTATCTATAACGGCACCCAAATTTCCCAACTGAGACTTCAAGACGCTCTTGGAAATGCCGGGATAGATATCAAGAACATTGAGTTGGACACCCTTCCACCCAATGCTAGGAACCTCCTCAGAGCTTGTCATGAAACTGGAGTGGATTCTCCTCTGGTCTGTCAAGTATACAATCAAGTTGTTCACTGCTTTAATGAACTTTTTGACCCTTTGTAGTGCTTTAGGGTCCATTTCAAGTTCCTTTGGGTCAGATTTAGATTTCTCACCAGATTTCAACTCAGAACCAGCTGACGAATCAGAAACTTCCTCACGCTTCAAGACGGAATAAACTTCCTCAATGGTCACTCTTTTTATTGCTGCTTTCGATTTATTCGTGTTAGTCTCCATGTCTTTGTTCAACATGTAGTCAGCATTCAAAAAGTCAGGAAAAAGAGGCAAGATGTCTTTGAAAGAGACAACCCATTCTGAAGCAATATCTACCAATGCTTCATGGTACTTTGAATATGACTCGAAAAAAACCAACGCCTTATTTCTGTAGAGATCTCGAAGAAAAAGTTGCTTCATCTTTTTGTTGGACATTCCTGCGTCACTGTTGTCTGAAAAGAACTCGTCAGACTCATTCAAATTTGTAACGAGCCCCAATGCCCGATCAAGACCAAGTAATCGGAGGTCATTATTTGGATCCTTCACACTTTTCGACAGGGCACCAGCTCCACGAATTGACAAGAATTGATCCAATTGTTTCTGATACGAGAGGATGTTGAACTGGAAAACGTAACCACCGGATCCAATCATTATGAGGTCATTCTCCACACTGAGATAGATGCCATTGTTGTTGAATTGATGATGAAATTCCTGAATGACCTCTCCACTTTCAATGTCGACGACCTCCAATTTTTTTGGGTATAGGAATAACGCATAGCAAGGATTCAAGAAAGCCACATCTATGGGTATGTTTGTGAGTTTGATATTTGACTCATGTAATACAGCATGATTTTCACCGAATTGTAAGATTCCCACCTGCGTGTCACGCACCACCAACGAATTGTCGTCGTCACAAGGAATTATTTTGACCTCTGGCCCCACGTTGGAAAAGCCAAAGTAGCTGAAAGATGTGCTTGGAGTCTGAGAATAAATGCTGGAATCGCTAGTCGGAAGCTCCCGCACCTCGAAGGATGTATTGTCGAGAATTAAAAAAGAATGGTTCAATCCTAAGAGGACAGAGCTGTTTTCCGCATAGCAAGCGATTGCTTTAATTCGCTCTTTAAGTGCTATTTCCTTGTGAAAGTTGAAGTCAAATACATTTCTGGATTTCTGTACGACCTTGAATATGAGAAGCTTCTTGCGGACTCCAATGAGAATTAGGCGCAGATTTCCAGTCTCCATAAAGCTGAACATGGAATAGTTTCTGGCCTCGTCAAATGACTTGATCATGTTCAAATGAGACCCAACCCACTCAAAAACCAGCAACAACTCAGAATTACCGAGAATTATCACCTCTCGGCTGCTTTCTTTGTAAAGTGGAAGGCTATCAAGAACGGTGATTGCAGATTGATTAGTGGTTACGTTCTTGAAAGTCTTCTCGATGACTAGCAATTGCGACTGTTCATTGTCACTGAACAATCGCTTAATGTCAGTGAAGGACCGGAAGCTTCGAACTGACTTAGGTGCCGTTTTGCTTGGAACTATCTGAGTGCTGACTCTCATTATAGTGAGATCACCGTTGGAGAATCCTAGAAAAAGACGGTCATGGGAGAATTTCAAAGCGGATATTTTCACACCCCCGGCAAGATGGAGCCGATTGAATGGCTCTATTATGTCGACATTCATTTGCCGGATAGTATGGTGGGTAGCCAGCAGAGATAATATGGGTGCGAAATATGTAGGACTTCAGTAGAAGATTACAAGGTTGTAGGTACAAGATGCTTAATTTATATTAGAGAATGCTAGACTGTAGAAAGGAAGGTGGCCACACCCGAACAGTATTTTACAAGTTCGTCGAGCTTTTGTCCTTGCTTTTCGTTGACCTGGCCCCACTTGTCCAACGCATCCACCAACTCTGTTTCATTAGGGTGCGCATAGACCACATCGCCATGCTGCTTCAAAAACAAGCCGAAAATTGCCTGGTAGATATCATAGTTAGTGTTAGATTCCAAGCCGCGTGTCATAGCCTCCACAAACGACGTCATTTCGCTCAAAGGAGGGAACGAATTCAACGAGCGGATCTCCAAGTCGATGGTGGCTGGCGAGGCAGTAAGCAAGTAACTCAAGAATCCTGAGTAGTCATGTGAAGTGTTTCCCTCACGAAGTAAGCGAGTAAAGTCTGACTCAAAATTGTGCTGGCTACCATCACCCTTCAATTTGAGAAGCTTGGAATCCTCGTTGTCTCCATTTCCATTGGCCCTGTTTTCCACCAGACCGTTCTCAGCCACTACCGCACGGTCTCCGACAACCTCACCAGCAAGTGATAAGAAGAATGGAGCCTGTTCAGGCTTTTTGGGAGCTTCCTTAGGTTTGTTTCTCTGTTTGATGATGTCCACGTGAAGGATGCTTTGGTATCTGGAACGAGGGCCAACATTCAAAGTTAAGAGATCCTTGCTGATCTGGTCAACGGACTTGTAGACTTGGTCAGCTTCCAACTGCACTTGCTCAGGTTTGTCCAAAGCACCGTCGATGATTGAAGCACCTCCCTCTCCAGAAACATTAGGCAAGAGTGTATTGCAGAATTCACTTTCCTCCACATGTCTGGTGGAAACTGGGTGGAACTGAGCACGGTTGGTCCACAAGGAAATTCCGTTTCCGCTCACATGGGTCGTGGCAAGGAATTCTCCAAGAGGTGTGAACTTCACGTTTGTGGCCACATTAGGAAGACGAATTCCGTCAATACATCCTCCGGTAGGCAAGTCCCAGGTTCTCAACGTACTGTCAAGAGCAGTGCTAACCACCCAGCGTCCATCAGGAGAAAAGTCCATACCTGTGATTCTGTTGGTGTGTCCGTATAAGATTCTCACCACCTGTTGGGTGACAACATCAATGACAACAATGCTAAGGTCGTCCAAGGAACATGCCACCAAGTCCGAGCCCCTGTGGTAGATCATGGATGTGATCGGAGCCTCAAGTTGCAACTTTCCGAGATATTTCAGGTCATGGAAATTGTAGAAGCCCACAATTCCATCTAGGCCACAACTCACCATTTTTCTATTCATACCGTCGATGGCCACACCGGTGACAGTCTTTTTGTGCAACATGTACTTACGTCTCAACAAACCCGATTGTAAGTTGTAAACAGCAATTCCACCTTCCGAGGAGCCTACCAATCCGAAGTTTCCACAGTGAGACACACATGAAGTTTTAGCGATACCTCCATCAACTGTATGCAACTGATGTCTTCCCAAGCGCTTGTTCTTAGAGTCCCAAGTTCTGGCGAATTTCTCACCTTTGTGGGTTGTAAGCATGTTCTCCCATTCTCCCTCACGCGCAACAGACATGGACAAGGAGGTGATTTCAGCAACACGCTCACGCATCAGGGCGACAATACCAGCCTGCCTGTCTTTAGAATTGCTTTTGGGTGGTCTCTGAGAGACTTCCTGTGCCTGTGCATCCTTACGGAGAGAGAAACACCACAAGGACTGATCCTTCGAAGCCGAGTAGACAAAGTGAGACTTATCTTCGTTGGGGAACACAATAGCTACTGGAGGAGCAGAGTGACCACCACGGGAACGCAAGTGACGTGGAGGAGTGACAACTGTTGTGTTAGAGGTGGATAAGGGAGGGTCAAACACCAATTCCTTCAACTGGTTGTCTCCACCGTTGGTAACCACAATAGGCTGACCATTAAGGAACTTTGCGTTGGCCACTCCTCCAGTACTTTGAGCGTGGCACTCTCTGGAGACATGTACACGGGCCTTACGTGACAAATCATAAAAGAAGAGGTCACCGGAATTCAAGCCAGCCACAAGGTGGTGAGAACCATCGGTTCTGAACGAGATGGAAACCACTTTCGCTGCAACATCGGCAGGCGACGCCACAATTTTATCACCCAAGAGTTTGCCACTTCTTAAGTTGTAGAGGAATACACTACCAGTGGTGGATCCCACGGCAACAATATCAAGCGCAGGTGCCGTTTCAATGCTGGAGAGGTTCTCACCGAAGGTATCATCAGCGGTCTTGAACACGGTTTTTGCGGTACGGATATTGAAGATGTAGAGTCGACTGGACGTGGCCACGACGATTTTATTGAGATAGGTTGGAGGGTGCACCATGCCCACAATATGGCCATCAAATTGTGGATTGATGGATCTGAGCGTGGTGTAGTGTTCGCTAGCAATGACACCGCCAGAGGGTTTTTTGAACACATTGACATCACCATCCGATGAAGCAGCTACCAAGTAATCACCAAATACCAAAAGATGCGAGATGACAGCGCCCGGGCTGATGGTAACCTCGACCTCTTTCTCCAATCTACCTCTTTTGAAGATACCGATTTTGTTGGCGTAACCAACGTAAACATAATGGAAATGAGCAGCAAGAGCAGTAATTCTTGCCGACGTCTGTGTCAGCGATACAAAGAGTAAATGCAAGGTGGCAGCATCGTAAATCTGGAACGATCTACCCACCGAGGTGACAATGTAGAAACTAGTACCCAAAGTTCCGATGGCAAGGGGTGTCTCATTGGAGACACTGCCCAAGGCTCTGAAGGGTCGGAAGATTGCAGACTCCTTGGGTTTCTGCGGCGGCGGTAACCTCCTCTTTTTCTCCATTTGGTGGTTCATTATGAAGAAGAGTAGCGATGGTGCAAAATTTCGATGAGGTGTGTGTACAGTTGTGCGTAGTAGGAGATGGAGATGGGCCATCAAGTGAAAGATTACTGAAATTGGACTAGAACGGATAGAAGTAAATTTTGAAAAAAGTTAATAATATTAGAGAGAATTTACATAATTTTGAAGTTTTTTTTTTGGGAGAATGTATTATTAAACTGTCACTTTCCTCTCATCAGAATAAATTTAAGGTACTATACAAGCACTATACACTATTCTCACAGATTAGTCTTTTCCGTTCTCTATATTCTCAAGTCATAAAGATGGTGGAGGCAGAAAAAAGACCAAATGTGTCCTTAGAGACTCCCGAGGCAAAGAGAGCTCATGCCGATAAAGGATTTGCTCCTATCAAGCCAGAATACATCGTGGAAAACGAGAGAGCAGAAGAAAACTACAATGATGAGGAAGCAGAGGGCGGAGATAGAAGCTCCAACGACCAGGGATCTAAGAGAAGCAAGAAAAACAGAGGCCAGAACAAGAAAAGAGATTTAAAGCAGCTGCGTGAAGAAACCAGATTGTGTTCCAGCTTGCTCGATCCAGATGGAGGCAGAGAATGTCCTGTCGGCGTTGACCGGTGCAAGAATACCCACGATGTGGAGTTCTATCTTTCCACCAAGCCCACAGATATCGATGGCCAGTGCCCGGTGTTTGCCACTATCGGCTATTGTCCTGCGGGATTGAAGTGCAGATGGCTTAGCAGCCACTACAATAAGGAAACCAAGAAGCTCTTGAAGGATTTGGAGAGAATGGAGACTGCGAAGACCAGTAACTACGAGGTCAACAAGATTGAAAACGACCACAGAATCCAGTTACAGAAAAACAAATACGACTTCAACAAGGCTGATGCTTACAGTAAGTACTTGGACAAGTTTGTACAGAATGATCAGAACATCGCTCAAAGACAGGAGGACGTCAAGAACAATGTCTCTACGTACGTGGAGCCTCCTTTCACTCCAGCTGAAAAGAAAAGAATCAATTTGCACAGAGCAAAGATCGTGTCGCCTTTGACCACTGTGGGAAACTTGCCTTACCGTCGACTCATGAAGACATTAGGTGCTGACGTTACTTACAGTGAAATGGCACTTGCGCTTCCTTTACTTCAGGGCCACAAGCCTGAATGGGCATTGCCAAAGGCACATGCCTCAGAATATCCAGGCTTTGGTGTTCAGATTGCTTCCAACCACCATCATCAGGCTAGTAAGGCAGCTGAAGCCATTGCTCGCGAGACCACCAACGTTTCCGAGCTCAACTTGAATTGTGGCTGTCCAATCGACTTGCTCTACCGTCAGGGCCAGGGTTCAGCCCTCTTGGATCAGCCTTCGAAGTTGGTAAGAATCTTGAAAGGTATGAATGCTGCCTCGGATGACATCCCTGTCACCTTCAAGATCAGAACAGGAACCAAGGACTACAAAAACACTGCCGCCACATTGGTCAGCCGTGTCTTGTCTGAAACTAGTGTGGCAGCCGTCACTTTGCATGGACGTTCCAGACAACAGAGATACACCAGAGAAGCAGACTGGAAGTACATTGCAGAGGTCGGAAAGACTGTTCAAGAATGGAACCATAAGAACGAAGAAAACAAGGACACCCAGGAAACCAGACCCACCTGGTTCGTTGGTAACGGTGATTGTTTCACTTATGAGCAGTGGCATGAGGCTGTCAACACCGACGGCATTGACTCGGTCATGGTGGCTAGAGGTGCATTGATCAAGCCATGGATTTTTGAGGAAATCGAAGCTGAGCAGTACTTGGACAAGTCTGCAACTGAAAGACTCGAGTACTTACGTCTGTTTGCCAACTTTGCAATTGAGCACTGGGGCTCAGATGAGTACGGTGTAGAGGTTGCCAGAAGATATTTGTGTGAGTTTATGAGTTTTACCCACAGATACATTCCAGTGGGTATTCTCGAAAGGTTGCCTCCTAAGTTGAATCAAAGACCTCCAAAGTGGAAGGGAAGAAACGAGTTGGAGACACTCTTGGGTTCTACTGACTACAAGGATTGGATTAAAATCACAGAGATGTTCCTCGGCAAAGCGTCGGAGAACTTCCTGTTCATTCCTAAGCACAAAAGCAACGCTTACGAGAAGAAGTAGCCAAAGTACTGAAGTATATAGAGAAGTAAACAAGTTAGAAGCATCAGAGTATATATCGTAAGACTAAGACAATTTTAGACTAATGCAATTACACTAGTAGGCCTTTCTACCAGAGGCAGTGGCTGTGTCATAATCCTTAGACAAGCTGGAAGCCTGCTCCTTCAACAACTCCAAGTCTGAGTCTTTGGAAGCCAAGGTGGTTCTCAATTGAGCAACCTCAGGCGAGTCAGCACTGGTCTTTCCAACCAGGGCGGAATTGACGGTAAGATCATCCAACTTGTCCTTGGTGGTAATCAACTCTGCCACCAAAGAGTATGTTCTGGTCAAAATGAGCGTCAAGAATAAGGTGAAGCCACAGAGATACATGTTTCTTTGGGCGTAGAATCTTCTGGCCTGGACCTCAGATCTATCATTGAGTACTCCGGTCAGTGGAGCATTGGTGTTTGGAGCAGCAGCATGCAATTCGGATGTGACGGAGTAGACTCTGTTGACAGAGTCAATGAAAAGGACTAGCACAAAGCCAAAAATACACTTTAGCGCTATTTGAACTTGTTCAGATTTGAAAGGAGCAGAGGCGGTAGCCAACACCTTTCTTCTCACTGCCCTAGGGAAGGGCAATGATAAGATGGTGAAGAAGGCCATCTCGATGACGAGCAAGCCAAAGACTAAATTGTAATACAAAGCCATTTTGAAAGTAGTGAATGTAGGAAAAAGATACTTTATTAGCTATTCTTTTATAAGAAGAAAAGTCAATGCAAATCCTAGCAATTTCATCAGGCACCAAATGCCATGTAGCAATGTTGCCGCTGTCATTGTGCAGGACGGGTGTTTGAGAGTAGCAGCCAGGGGAATTATTCTATTAAGTTTGCTGTCTCAGAAGCCGAGCGAAACCTTCAATGTAAAGGTCACGAGAAAGGGGAGGGTGATGAATAAAATGGAGTACTGCGCGATTAAGCAGAGTGCCAAGCAGTCCATTTGTAGATGGTCCGGAGACGTTGGATCGGTGTAGAATGCAGTGAAGTACACTAAAGCAGTAGCATTAGGGAGGCCATACTCCAAAACACTGACAAATCGGATTAACTTGTCGTCGCCAAACCACCCAGCCTTGTAAATTCCTGTAGTGAGCCCCACACCAAAAACGGGCATGAGAATCAATCTGCATGCGGAGATTGCAACCACTGTCTTCCAGAAGCCCGGAACAATAGACTGGACCTTCAATCTGGCAATGGTGGCTCCTAATAAGAGTAATCCTAGAGGCACCGACGCAGCACCCACATATGCCGTGAAGTCAATAACAAATGAAAGTGGAGGTTGTTTATCTGGAGCCGTGGGCATGTAGAATGATGTTTTCACGAATAATGCTTTAAGAGGTGGAGCCATAGCGATGATGATGGAGATGATTAATGATAGCGAGTTGGGGGTTTTGAAATTGCTGATGGTGCTCAAGAATCGGCGCATGATCTTGCGGGACATCGTTTCGTTGTCTTCAATCTCCTCTTCTCCGCCAGTTTCTTCCACGGTGACCTCACTGGTGATTGAACGTGCTTGTCTAACCTCGTTACTCTTCAATCTGTCGAACTCCGAGTATTCGTTGATGACGTCTTGGATATCCTGGGATTTCATGTGTCTAAGATCCACCGTCCTGGAAGTAACAGGATTTAAAGAGTAGTAGTTCGTGTTCGCAGATGCCAGTGTGTTTCTGCGACGTGCGTAATTATTTGTACTAGAGCCGTACAGAGACGAGATGGATACTGAAGATCTTGGATTTGACGTGACGGGGTCAATTCCATGAAGCATGAGAAATTCATCGTGCTGACGGACCTCAGATACCGGCTCATGGTCCGGCTTGGCTACATTCTCACCCAGTTTGGACTCAACACTGATGGAATCGCTGAGCAGCGCAGTGATCTGAGACTGCTGAGCAGATGCATTATCCGGGACATCCGTTGGAAGAATTTCATCGGTATGGTCGTTTCCAGCATCTGTCTGAGAGTGTGGCTGACTTCCCAGATGAGCCAGTTTCTCTAAATGGTTGTCCAGATTCGTTCCCAGATTCGTTCCCAGATTTGATTCCAGTTGAGCATGGGACTCAGTAGCACTATGAGCCTCAGTATCGGTGTTCTCCACAAGTTGGTCACGGAAATCGTATTCTATGAGTCTGAAGAGGCCCATACTGAACTGATAAAACACTTGGGAAGCAAGGAAGATACAAACGTAAGCCACACCTTTTGCACCTTCTTCTTCTGTGAAGAGACCTCCAGAATTTGAAAGCGTCTGCAAATACGCAATAGGGAGATCAGAAATGTTAGGAAACAAGCCCACCGATAGAAGACCGCCAAACCATGCTTTCGGAGACTTACAAAGGTAGTAGATGGCCAACGCAAACAGAATACCCACACCATAGAGAAGCGTGCCCTCAAAAAAGATGATGCCGATGTTCTTGATGTCAGAACTGACAATGTTAGTGACGATCTTGTCGAAAATCAAACAGGGCATGATGATGGTGACAATTGCATCGGAGATGTCACGGCATGTAGTGACAGTCAAGATATTCCGCCTGGCTAGATAGAACCCGATGCCGATGATGATGTAGATCTTGAAGATGGGCTTGACTGCGGCATAGATAATGAGGCCGAGCGAAGCAGCCATTTTGAAGGTTCTTGCGCCGTTAGAGTAGCAGAGAGGTGTGTAAAGGTAGATCTTTGGAAAAAGATTGAATAGTAGGTTCTATGTGTTAGTGTACACGACTGACAGGAGACCCCCACTTTTTCTTTTTTTTATTCCCCCACGAGAACATTGGTCCTGAGTTGGGGGTGCGAAGATTTAATGGTATAACTAAAAACGTGATGTTCGATAAACGTGATGTCCGTCGAGCAGCGCTTGGTAATTGGAAATCATCGTTGATCGAAAATAATGTCGTTGGGAGGCCGACTAACGAAGTAAAATCCCAGACGCAAAAGTATGCACTTAAGAATGAGGCGCATTCCATAAGTACAGATTAGATTGCCTCTTGGGATATTCGTCTGCTTGTTGACAAGTGAACATGGTGCTATTTTTAGTGACTCCGAGTGGTTGTAAGGTCGTATTTCGGATCGTATGAAGATTACAGTTTATATGGACTGGGCGGACTTGTGGTAGTGTGGAGAGGTAATGTCATACAGAATGTTGTATGGTGCTGCGCATTTACTCACGTTTATCTCCATTAATATCTGTATATTGTGTAAACCGAGTATCCATTCGAAATTATGGGAAGATAAGCTTCCGAGTAACTAAAAACTAGTAGAATAAATTTAAAATATGATCCAGTGCATGATGGTGTGATGGTGGGAGGAGCAATGATTTAGGGTGTAAAGTGTCATCGGATAAGGTGTTATGGTGTGATGGTATGATGGTGTGATGATGAATAGTAAAGGGTATGCTGGGTCATGAGTCGTTAGTGGGGTCGAGTTTAGGTCGAGACAAGATGCACCGGAGTCTTGTAGCTGGTGTACTTGTATGCCACCACGTCGGTGATGGTACATATTTCGGCATTGACAAACTCATCCAGAGTCATCTCCTCTAAAAGATCGTCCAAGTCAATGGTATCTGCCTCGTCCTTGGGTAGAATTGACGAGCTGTTGGAGAAAATAGACTCTCTGGGTGAGTCGGGCCCACTCAACTTGTACTCTGCAGAGGATACGTCGTCCTCAGCGTCTGGCAATGAGCCTTTGAAGGACGAAAAGCTCAGTTCAAGTTCTCCCAAGTCCATAAGAATTGCTCTTGGTCTTCTGGGTGATCTGGTGGGAACTTCGATGGCGTCCTTGCACTCAAGAGACAGGTATCCGTCCGAGTACATGTAATTCATGATGAAACTGTGGTAGTGAAAGGAAGCAAGATTGACAAGTTTGCTTTCGGGTGACTGAGACGTGTATGGGCGACCGAAACCACAAAAAGCAAGGTTTTTTTCGGAACTTGGGCCGTTGAAACTGATATGAATAGATTCGAAACGTAAAACGGTTGAATCCTGATGATTTTGAAAGAACAAAAAATCAATATCCGAGTACGAAAACTTCCCACCACGGGTCTATTTAAAATGCTGGCTATCGTCCTGCCACATGCAGAAGCTTCTAATTGATATTGTGGAGTGCTACTGGTAGGTATGCCCTAATAGGTGAAGGGACAGGAATCTATGCATACTCATGCACTGAACATAGTTAATATACAGGAAATATGCCAGGGGTTCGGCCAGCCACCTAGCCAGCATCTCGCTTCCTTCACTGTCAAGGCTAATTATCGCTTAATGACATACTGCAAATTGACACAACGGTAACTTAGTGCATATTAGCTATTTTTCCCCTTCCTCTCTTGCTAATAATTGGTTCTTCTCTTATCTTAGTTATACATGGCAACGTGAGTTCTAAATGCTGTAAATGTCTGCAGGAAAAGGGGGCGGTCCTTCGTGACTACTGGGATGTTTTGACGTACCGAAGGCTATACAAATATTACTTGATCTGGTAAAGTAAAACTTTACTCGCAGATCTAAATCACAAATGCATTCTTGATTGACCCCTTGTGGCTGAGGACCCCTATTACTGTCCACTTGAATTATTCGTTGGGCAATTGACATGCATTTTCGCTAATATACATTTATCTTCTTAATTTAAGTTTTGGCCTTCTTCTTTGGTGGTCCACCTTTCTCGTCGCCCGATGCCATCTCCTCGTCACTGTCAGATCCTGAGGCATCCGAGTCAAATTCCTCTGCAACGTCTGAATCGGATCCAGAGCCAAAATCTCCGTCCTCGCTCTCTTCCCCACTCATATTGACATCAGCATCTTCATCGTCGTCGTCATCATCGTCTCCAGTCATAGCTTTGGCCAACATGGCCTTGGCCAATTTTTCTTCATTTTTGATTCTTAAGCCCTTCTCCTGACAGTATCTCTCAATAGTCTCTTGCTCTTCCTTGTCGATGTTAGCAAAAATGTGCGATTGGTTTGTTCCTCTCAAGTTCACTTCCAAGTCAAATGTTCTGGAAGCAGAAACTCCGGTGGATGTACGCGACATAGTCACGCTGCTGACTTCTGTGTAGGGAATGTAAACTGTGGGTTTGGTGACGAACAAGAAGCATCTGTCTAATGGATACAAGTAACCCTCCGAAGCTTTTAGGGAACAAGACACACCTGCTTGCAAAAATCTGGATTGGAAAGAGCTAGGAACGATAAGTCTGCGCTCGGTCAAACCCTTCAAGCAATGGGATACCACCAATTGTGTTTGAGAGTCGTAGGTTTTCTTCAAGCGATCCTTGTACTTTTCCTCGTACACATCATCTGCCAAGTTCAACTCCAACTCAGTCTCTTCTTCTCTAGAGAACTGCAACACCAAGAATGGATACTTTGTTTGACCCTGTCTCAAAGGAGGATCAATCTGCAAAACGATCAAGTGGTGGACATCATCTGGCTTGGGCAACGAGAATATTCTCTCAATCTGCTTGTACTGGATCTTGTAGTCGTATGTCTTACCACGCAATCTCAAAGATGTGGGATACATGTCTATATCGTAACGGCCTCTTGGTGTCAAGAACAACACATCAGCAAACGAAACGATGGCCTCCCCTGCTACCTGGCCAATGTCTGCCTTGTCTTTAAGCTGATCGTAGAATACAGCTGCAGCACTGACCTCCTCGGTGTTTTCCTCCTCTTTCTCTTCGCCTTCGTCCGTCTTGACAATGGTTTTCGTCTCGTTCTCGATGGTTCCTGGGATGTACAATCTCATCTCTACGAGCTCGTCGCCCACCTTGTCGTCAGTGCCCACATTAAGTTCAAGTGCCACTTCATTCTTTCCGGTCAAGTTAGAATTGGAGATTTCTGCGTAGGGGATTTCGAACGTTGGCTTGTTGTTGATGTGGAACACCAATTCATTCCTCGCCAAGTCGGTGGCGCCCCAGTTCCAACCTCTCAATGAATGTTCCTTATGTTCCAAGGACAAGTGGAAGTTTCTCTGTAACTCCTGCTTCATTTTGGAGAAGTCTTCCGCGTCAAAACCATCAAGCATTACAACGCCTCTGTTCTTAGTCTGCACCCTCAACTCATAGCCACGCGAGCCTCTGGACCACTGGGCGGCCAAAATTTCTTCAGAGGGCAACAAAAATGGAGCGTTGGCAGCAGAGTCGCTGGAAGCTGCAGCTTTCCAACCCAAACCAGAGTCGGCGATACGCATACGCCCATTGAGCCTTGACTGATTCAAGTAAATCTTGTCGAAATCTGTGTTGACCATGATGACTTGAAGAATGTAGGTGAAGTAAGTTTCTTGTGATTAGCTCGCGTCGTATTGTGTGTAGGAGGACGAGTAACCAAGTAATATAAATGGGGGAATTGGGAGCAAAAAATTGAAGGGAGAAGAGGTAAAAATAAAATGGGAGTAAGTGAGGAGAGCGTACATTGAGTGTGACATTGTGGACGGCAAGTGATGACAAGATTTATTGGAATATCGAATTTAAAGGTATTGTACATGCTACATTGAAAGTTCCAATAGGAATAGGTAAGTGACATATCTGGAAAATGCCAATCGGGAAATAGTACTTCCATTACTTCCAGGCAGGATCAAACGAACAAGTTTAAAATGAATCAATTGAAAATCAATATCAAACATATGGTCAATAAAATTTCAATGTAATCATCACCAGTACTTGAATCAGTATAATACAGCCATACAGTACAAAAAGTCGATCTACTAGCATATATATTTCATCTGATTATTAAGCAAAGAGTTCCAAAACTGTAAGCCAATCTAATAGCTAAATCAGCCATTCACCCACTGATCTAAACATATGGTTTCACAAATTCTAGGATCCAATTAATATTTCATCCGTCTTGGCCCAACAGGATTACGCAACTCCACTTGCAGGATTAACACCAGTGGGTTAACCTTTACCCTCACTCAATTAACTATCAAAAATCCATCGCAAAGAATGATAGATAACTCCTTGAAATTCCCAAATTATCCTCAAATTTCAATAAATGGTAAAAAATTCCCCAATAAAATCCAAAAATAATTTTTCCCACGAAATCATGCTGATTATGCTGTACCTCTCCAGTCAGGTGAGCCCTGGGCAGACTATGAGTCAAGCAGTGAGATTTTTTCCAGCCTGGACATAAAACCGGAGCGGATTCGCTTCGTCATCTACTACCAAATTTATTCATTATGGCATTGAAAAAAGCAGGTGTTTTGGGCGCCACCGGCTCTGTCGGTCAGCGTTTCATCTTATTGTTGGCTGAACATCCAGAATTCGAAATTCACGCCTTGGGTGCTTCCTCCCGTTCGGCTGGTAAGGCTTATAAAGATGCCGTGACCTGGAAACAGACGTCGCTTTTGCCAGAATACGCTAAGAATATTGTCGTGGAGGAGTGTAAGCCAGAGGGCAACTTCGCCGACTGTGATGTGGTGTTCTCCGGTTTGGACGCCGATGTTGCTGGTGACATCGAGGCCGCCTTTGTCAAAGCTGGCAAGGCCGTCATCTCCAATGCTAAGAACTACAGAAGAGCACCTGATGTGCCTTTGATAGTGCCTATTGTGAACCCAGAACACTTATCTGTTGTTGAGAAGAAGGTTGCTGACGCCAAGGCTGCCGGCAAGCCTGCTCCTGGTTTCGTTGTGTGCATCTCCAACTGTTCCACTGCTGGTTTAGTTGCACCTTTGAAGCCTTTGGTTGATGCGTTCGGTCCTATCGACGCCTTGACTGCTACCACCTTGCAGGCCATCTCTGGTGCTGGTTTCTCTCCTGGTGTCTCTGGAATCGATGTGTTGGACAACATTGTGCCATACATTAGTGGTGAAGAAGACAAGATGGAATGGGAGACCAGAAAGATTTTGGGAGGAACCAACGCCGAGGGTACCGAATTCGTTCCATTACCTTACGATGAAATGAAGGTCAGTGCTCAGTGTAACAGAGTGGCTGTCAGCGATGGTCACACCGAGTGTATCTCATTCAGATTCGCCAAGCAGCCCGCCCCATCTTTGGAACAGGTGAAGGACGCCATGAGAAACTACCAGTGTACTGCCTCCAAATTGGGATGTCCTTCTGCTCCTAAGCAAACCATCCACGTGTTGGAGGAGAGTGACAGACCTCAACCAAGATTGGACAGGGACAGAGATGCTGGTTACGGAGTGTCCGTGGGTAGAGTGAGAGAGGACCCAGTTTTGGACTTCAAGATGGTTGTTTTGTCGCACAACACCATCATCGGTGCTGCTGGTGCCGGTATCTTGATTGCTGAGATCTTGAAGGCTAAGAATGTGATTTAGGTGTATATAGAAAATAATGTTAAACACTGATGAAGGTTGAGAAGATCTGACGTATAAGTCGCATTTTGACATATAAGTCGCATTCTCTTGTCATTTATAATAGTTAATACTATGGACTTGGATGTGTCCAACTTGCAAAAAGTGGTCTACGATGATCTTTATGAACATCTTTTCCATATCTATGTGGAGCACAAACCATCTGAGAAACAGCATCTAGGCTATGTTGACAAATCTACTGATCTTTTGGAGATCTCATTGCCTAAGTCAAAAGTCGACTTGACTATCCAACAGTCTTTAGCTTCTCTTTCATCTGCCACCGAATCGTCGTCTACGGGCTTTATATGCTGGCAAGGAGCAGTGAACTTTGCCGATTGGGTATTGGCAAACCCGAATTGTCCTTTTGGTGATCTTTTTAAAGCAGGAAGTAGCATCTCGGTTCTAGAACTCGGAGCTGGGGTTGGAGCAGTGCTAGCGTCAGTTTTCGGACCCAACGTCTCATCATATGTTGCCACGGACCAGAAGCATGTGCTTAAGTTGATGAAGTCAAATTTCGCCAATAACGTAGTGTCGCAAAGGTATAGCAGTTCTACATCTGTGAGAGCACACGATAGTGGGCCCAAGAAGAGGGAAGGCGAGTCCTGGGGCACTATTGAGTTCCTTGAATTTGACTGGGAGCACCTAGAAGCTGGAACATCCAGATACCATCAGATTACAGGTCAAGAATGTCCTGATGTCATCTTGGCCAGCGACACCATCTACAATGGTCATCTCATTTCATTCTTCGTGAGAGCCTTGAAAAAAATGATGGGCCCACATACGTTAGCATTGGTCACGATTCAACTAAGAGACGAAGATGTCACCGAGGAGTTTTTCTTGGAGATTTTCAGCCAGCATTTAGAGTTACTCGCAGTTCCAGACGAGTTACTAGATGACAAACTTATAGAGGGATTTATGGTTTATTGTATCAGGAAAGCAGGATAGGTTACAAGAGCTTTCATATAATTAATTTCATTCACTTAGGCTTCGACCATATAATTCCACTGTATTGATCTCCATATTGATTGTAGTGCACATTGTCCAAAACCATATTCAGCTAACCTATACTACGTTGAAGCTTTCGACATTTGCACTGTTTAGACTCCCAGGAAACCGTTTTCCCTCAGATTGACCCGTTTGCCACAAAACTTACGTTTGGCATTTTTTCTTGATGGCAATGTCAGCCACTGGCAATCCAGTGAACAGAGCTACTCACCAACAGAATGCTGGTCAGCTAGATCCACGCCGTAAAAGGAACGGTAATAACAAGGGTCGTAACCAGCAGAATGCGAACGGAAACAAAACTAGAACTTCATCCAACGATATGAGCCTTCTGAACGGTCCAGGAGGTTCCGCAGGCTCCAATCAAAGGCCCAAGAACTCTTCGCAGAAAACTGGAGACCCAAAGGGAAGAAGAAAGCCTCGGGAAGATACGAAGTTTAAGAAAGAAGTCACCAAGGAGATCGAACTACCCGCGGAGGATGTCTCTATGGTGCCTACGCGAGTTCTACCCAAATTACAGGCAGATCCAATACAAGAGTTTACGCTGGCAGAAATCAGCCAGACTGGAACATTGTTTGAATCTCCAGAAGCACTAGGGTTTCTGCGCAATCATTCACATCGTTCTAAACGTCATGTTCCAAGGTATATGTTGACCCAACCCAGACTTCTAACGACCCCTGCATTCACGAGAGATCCATGGGACATTGCTAACCAGGACAAAATGCTTCAGATGGAAGCAGAAAACAATGGTTCTGATTATCAGGGGATCTATGAGGCTTTTCAGAAAATGAGAGAGACGGAAAGAAAGCAAATGGAGAACTTGGGACTTGTGGATGCCGAAAATATCACCAAGGACTTGAATGATGCCATCTTTTTCCAAGGAACATGCTTGGACATGTGTCCGACGTTCGAGAGAGTTAGAAGAGCGTTAGAAAACAACGTGAAATCCTTGGAGAAGGATCCAATCACGAATAAGATTTCAAGAGAACGTGCTGTTAAAGCGTTTTCCAGACCAGCTGCTGGTCAACCTCCTCCAATGCCTTCGGATGTGCGACCTCCTCATGTATTGAACCAGACACTAGACTATATTGTGGATAATATGTTGATGAAACTCCCAGATGCGCATTCATTTATTTGGGATAGGACCCGGTCGATCCGTCAAGATTTCATATACCAGAACTTCTATGGTCCTGAAGCCATTGACTGTAACGAGAGAATAGTCAGAATCCATTTGCTTTCCTTGCATATTATGGCGGGGAGTGATGTGGAGTATTCTCAACAGCAAGAATTGGAGCAGTTCAATAAGGCATTACAAACACTTACAGAAATATATCAAGATGTACGAAATCATGGAGGTACATGCCCCAATGAAGCAGAATTTCGAGCATATCATCTCATTAGTCATTTCAGGGATCCAGAATTGGACAGAGAAATTCAAACATTACCTGGCAATATTGTCAAGCATCCACTTGTGAGGTTGGCACTAAGATTCAGATTTCTTATGTCACAAAATAACGTTGTGGAAAGAGGCTTCACGAATTCCGTCGGAGCGATGAATCAGTTTGTTGAATTCTTCCGCCAGGTTTACAGTCCAGAAACTCCGATTTTGATGGCATTCTTGCTCGAATCACATTTCAATGAGATCAGATTCTATGCTTTGAAAGCAATGTCCAGATCTTACCACACAAAGAGCAAGGCTTTGCTGGCCACTTTGGTTCAGAATATGTTTGGATTTGACAACACGGAGCAACTAATCAGCTACATTACCTACTACGAAATTGATACCATGGAAGAAGATGGAGTTATTTTGGTGGATTTGTTCAACAAAGAAAAGTTGGAGACAAAATACATGTTGAATTCCTTGCAAAGTAAAGCGGCACTACCGCAAGCTTTCTCACTCCAGTTGGACACTCGGTTAAAGCTGGTTCTGTTGATTAATATTGTCAACTCTGGTGCCTCGAATGCTAATCTCAATTTGAGGCCATCTTCTACAAATTTTATTGTGCAGCAAGTCCAGAGGAAGTTTCCCCAAGCCAAGAGTACCAGTGGTGGTTTTAAAGATGCTAGGTCGCTGTATGCCTCTTCAACACAAGAAGAGCCAAGAGCATTTGGTGGAGTACAGCAAAGTCAGCAACAACCTCAATCGGCTTTCAGTCAACCACCGGCTACATTCGGACTACCACAGAGTTTACTGCAGCCCCAAGGATTTCCGCAACCACTGCAATCTGCCTTTGGTCAAGGATCAACTTCGCAAGTTCATCAAACAACAACCAACAGCGAAGGCTCTTTTAATATTCAGGACTTCCTCAATTCCCAAAAGGGCAGAGGAGACCAACCTTCTAATCAGCAATTTGGATCTACTACTTTACTGAAACCAGAGGTGAGTGCCCCCGCATTTAACTTCACTTCAGGTATAAAGCCTGCTGCACAGCCCAAGAAAAGTGTCCATTTTGCAAGTCCCGAGAAGGAACCAAAGACCGCAGAAGCAAAGGAAGAATTAAATTCAAAAACTTCGATGATTGGCCTTCTCAATACGAGGCCTTTAGTTGAGGAAAAGAAGTTTCTACTACCAGATTCTAAGCCATCCGTGAGTGCCCCGTTTGCAATCAAGCCTGCAATACTGTTCAACCTGCCTGCTAAGAAAGAAATAGTGCAGCCTGAGTCTCACGTCCCAAAGCAGACATTGTTGAAGGAGCAACCGAGATTCGATGATGCCATGAACGCCATTTACACTTCGATATTGAATGACGTTGTTGACAACGAGCTCCGAAAACTACTTCCTCGTATCATCAAGTACGAAAACAGGAAAAATGAGAGAGCAAAGGTGATCAGAACCTTGACGCAAGAGCTTTTCCTGGCTTTCGTTTCTGAGTTATCGTATGGAAGATTACAGGCCGCTTATGCTGACCAAACATATGAAAAAAAAATAAAAAAAAAAGTGTGGGAAAGATGGAAAAGAGAATTGAAAGAGAAAAAAAAAATAAATGAAATAAAAACACACAAATTGGCCGAATTGAATTCCGCAAGTTTCAAAGTCCCCACTTTGAAGAGAAGACACATTTCAATGTCTCACAATGATTCATTCTCGAAGAGAAGATCAGTTCAGTCCCAAAACACGAGTTTTGACAATATTCATGAAAGGCAAGAAGAGATCCACAAATTGTGGATGCCATTGAACTTATCAGCATTTGTGGAGAAGTGTGCCAGTAACGTTAAAGTCCTTCCTGAGTCAGAGAAGACTGAATTGAAGTGTTTACTCATAGTGGAAGATTGGTCTTCTCCGTACTCTAAATGGCTCAACACCAAATTCTCGCTCAAATCCAGCAAGGACAAAACACATTATGAGAATCGAGTTGAGAATGCTAAATTGGCAATTTCTTTTGAAAGTCTTCCTAAAAGCAACTCTTTGCAGGAAGAGATGTTCAAGAGCACCGGATTCATCGTTTTCGAGTGCGGTCTCTTGAATGAGAATCAAGTTCAATCACACAAGACGCTCAAAGCCAAATTAGCAAGGGACGGTTCGATTCTCCAGAAACTCGTCCAAATTTGCGATCGATATTGCCTCTACCGAACTCAAATCATGGTGATAGTTTGGGATATCGGAGGAGGTCAGATTGATGTGAAGGAAGTGGCCTCGCTAATGAAGGCTTCCCAGCTTGTGGAGGCATCCAGTTGTGTTCAAGGTATTTCCTTCTATGATATGACTTCGGAGGCATCAGTTCTTCAAAGGTTGGACCAAGGACTCAAACAAATGAGCACTCAGTTCACTGGCACTTTAACTCCCCGGGGTCTCAAGAAGAAAGTCAAATTGCAACAGAAGCTTGCAGAAATACTTAGACAAGAAGAAAGATCTATTATTGAAGCGCAACCACTGAAAGAAGCTGAGGATCTGTTGAAGGAAAAAGAAGAACAAGTTTTGCGCAGGGCCCAGGAGCTCCAGAAACACAAATACTTATCTAGACATATTGTTTCGGGCGCAAACAATAGCGTGGATTTGTCCAATACCTCGGTGACCTACCGTACTCCTAATGCGTCATTTGCCAATAACACATTGGTCAATCTCAACAACTCGTTTCTTGCAAACAATACCACCGTCCACGCACGGAACGGGTCATTTCTTGGTTCGTTCAACAATGCTAGCATATTAGAGGAAAGCACTCCATTTGGCTCGCCTAGGCCACGTTCTACAAGTATAGTTAGTGGAGGTAGTCGAGACGAGTTCACCAAGCCAGCCGCCCCCAAAAAAGTCCAAGAGCTACGGGACCTTACAGCAGCCATTCGGGCACGCTACAAAAAATAATTAGCATAATTTCAGTTTCATATAACGAAAAGCAAAAATACTCTGACATATCGAAAGTTCGGTTAATTATCAACCTCAAAGGTGGTGGAGACCTGCACAGTAATCAGCACCCCAGCGACAAGTTGCCAGGTCTACCGGCAACTTCAACACCTGTTTACCTTCCAACTGAATTGGAATCAACGCCATGGAGTACCTCAAGGAAGTGTCGAAGAACGTCAACTTGTATGACGTCAAGGCGTATGTGCGTAAGGCACAGAATGGTATGTTGACTTTGTGATCGTGAGTAGTTTTGGAATTGACTAAGTTCACTTGATCAGTGTGGATCACTCGGAAAGGGGTGTGATTTACATAGATTGCGTGGTTGGGTGTATCTCCGTTGAATCCTTTTGGTCCGGCTCTTTTATCTATCGAAGGTGTTACTAACTCGTCTAGTTGCTATGAACTTATCAGAAATGGAATCCAAGGTCAGAGAAGCTACCAACAACGAGCCTTGGGGAGCCTCAACCTCGTTGATGTCGCAGATTGCCGCCGGAACTTACAATTACAGAGAAAGAGAAGAGATTCTCAGCTTTATTTTCAGAAGATTCACCGAGAAGGCAGCTAATGAGTGGAGACAAATCTACAAGTCGTTGCAGTTGTTGGACTACTTGATTAAGAACGGATCAGAGCGTATCATCGACGATGTGCGTTCTAACGCCTCGCTAATTCAGATGTTGAAGTCGTTTCATTACATCGACTCTAAGGGTAGGGACCAGGGTATTAACGTGAGAAACAGATCCAAGAACTTGCTTGCCTTGTTGAATGACGATGCTTTGATCAGACTGGAACGTAAGAAGGCCAGAGGCAACGCCAAGAAGTTTGGGGGTGTCTCCTCGGCTGCTTTCGGTGGTGCCTCTTCTATTGCTGTCGGAGACGGTTTTGGAGGTGATGATGACTTCACTAACAGAGTCTACGGAGATGGTGGAGTTTACGGTGCGCGTTACGACGATCCTGCGAGTGCCTATGCTAACGGAGCCACCGGAACCGATAACAACTTCGAAGAGTATGATGTGGAGGCAACTAGCAGCTCACATGCATCCAAGCCTACCACAGGTTCATCTAAAGTGCATGCCACTTCATCTAAGAATAAGGCGCAGCCTCAAGCTCCACAGCAGGATTTGTTGGGCGACTTGGTGAGTTTTGATGGCCCGGCTTCGGGATCCAGCGCATCTGCTCAACCAGCTGCTGCGGACGACGACGATGATGACGACTTTGACGATTTCCAGACTGCACCATCTCTGTCAACTAACACAGGCAACCTCTCAAGCAACTTGGCTAACCTCTATGTATCTCAGCCTGCTGCACAAAGATACCAGCAGCCCACTCAGACAAGCCAGTTCCCACAAGTGCAGCAACAAAGCTATGCTCCATCTGCAGTGAATACCGCTGGACCCACGCTTGCGTCAACAGGACCAGCCAAGCCCTCAAACGATGCATTCTCGTCTTTGTTCTCGACTGCTAAGACCAAGTCTTCAACCTCAAGCAAGCCAGCACCCACGCAGACCTCGTCGGTTGCAGCCACCAAGTCTAGCAACGATGATGATTTCTTTGGTGGATTTTCCTCCAACACTCCATCTGCACCTGCTCAGAACAACACCACTAACAATAACAACAACTCTGGAGAAATTGACTTGTTGAGTTTTTAAAAGGTGAAGATGCAGTTACTTGAAGGAGATGAAATAATTGGAAAAGAAGATGACTAGCACTGAGTTACAAGCTATTTAGTTAAGACAATGTATTCTATGGTATTCAGTGTAGAACGCGAACGTTAGCACGGGCATACCTTAGAGAGCTGATGCCATTGAAAAGTAAAAAGAACTGACTATCAACTAATTTTTTCAATTATTCCTTCACCATGTACCCATTACAGATTCCTCTACACAAGTAATAGTAATTCTTGGGAGGTAATAACATCTAGAACATCTATACCCTAGGACTGCATGCCTCCACATACCCACTCATAGGAACACCCGAAAATTGTGCACTTTCCCTCCATATTTCTTCACCATGTTCAGAAACACCGCCAGATCTTTCTCCAACTCCGCTAGAGCCTTGGGTACCAAGGTGTTCATCACGCCATCCATTAACGGTGTCAAGCAGAACCCAATCAAGTTCGAGTTGTACGACGAGGTTGTGCCAAAGACCGCTGAGAACTTCAGAGCATTGTGCACTGGTGAGAAGGGTTTTGGCTACGCCAAGTCCATTTTCCACAGAGTCATCCCTAACTTCATGTTGCAAGGTGGAGACTTTGAGACCGGAATGGGGTACGGAGGTAAGTCCATTTACGGAGGAAAGTTCAATGATGAGAACTTTGACAAGAAGCACACCAAGCCAGGTTTGTTGTCCATGGCAAATGCTGGTCCAAACACCAATGGCTCGCAGTTCTTCATCACCACTGTGCCATGCCCTTGGTTGGACGGTGCCCACGTTGTTTTTGGTGAGGTTATTGAGGGGCTTGACGTTGTTAAGGCTATCGAGGCTCAGGGATCCAACAGCGGCCAGACCAAGAGCGCCATTGTGATTGAGGAGTGCGGAGAGGTTAAGGATTAAGTGAAATCCATTCACGCTCTAGTTACCATTTCTAGTCTCCTTTTGAGGAACCAAGATTAATAGTTTGAAATGATCGATCTATAGTCTCCATGTAAATATACCGCTACCAAATCTAGTTTCATGTATGCATTGTTTAACAAAGAGTGAGGCTACTTAGCAAAGAGTGAGGCTGTTTAGCATCTAGATGTTGAGCTTGTCGTTGACCTCGACCTTTGGCACCAAGTCCTTTGGCAACTTCTTCTTCAACTGAGCCAACTTGTCGTAATCACCAGCCAAAATTCTGGCCACCACCAAGTCATCTCTGTCTCTAATCTCTCTGTCGGACTTGCCCTCGTTGGACAAGAATTCCTTGGCCTTCTCTGTGTCTCCGTGGAAGTACTCTTCCATGGCTCTCAATCTCAACTCCTTCTCAGCCCACTCTGGGCCATCGGTTTCTCTCTTCTTCATCTGTGCGGTGTATTTCGAGTAGAGCACGTATATGAACACTGGCAACACAATGTAGTAGTATGGCAACTCCCAGCCCTCAGCCTTTTCAGTCTCACGAACTACTCTCCATTTTAGCTCACCGGTGGTTTCGTCCTTGTATGGGATTTTATCGATGATCTTACCGGCATCCTTGCTCACAAATTGGAAGTTGTTCAAGTCCTGCGAGTTGTCTCTAAACAACTCTAACTGCTCTTTTGGAATGCCTGGGAGAATGAACTTCCACTCCGAGTGGTTTCTCTTGTAGTACAAATTTTGCAACTCGGCAATAGTCTTGAACTCGCTATCGGAAGGCACACGAGGAGTGCCATCTGGGTTGCTGTAGATCTTAGTCACTGAAGGTAAAGAGTCCAACTTGGCTCTGATGTCTTGTTCGAGCTGGATGTTAAATTTGCCCGCCTTGAACTTGAACAAGCTGCTGAGGGGCAAGTTGAAGTTGAATTTCACCATGATGGTCGGATTAAACTGGCTGAATGGTGTGGGGGCCCTTGCAACTGGTTGACGAGATTGATTACTCTTCGTTGATATAAAGCGCTTTTCTATAATTTTCATTGGTTAGCGTGCGACTTGCAAACAGTGCCGGAGTGCAGGTTGCCAGGCCCTTCCCTCCTACTGGCGGATGTCTGTGTGTAGGATATTAGATACCCATTCTTAGGGATTAGTAGATATGATAGGTAATAATGAAAGGCGAAGGTGAATAAACATGTCAGATGTAATCGATCTATAAATTTTGGGATTTGCTTTTGCTCATATTTTATTTTTTTTTATTTATGTGTTGTAAAATGTACTGGTTAATGCTTCCTGAGTATTCATAGTCTTTGGAAGAAATAGCTGCGATATCAAAGAATTGACTTCCGATAATTTATAAAAACATTCCAACTCTATGAAACTTGAAAACAAAATCTAATTAAATAAATTGGCAATTCCCAACCACCTCATATTCTCTACAAATCAAACTCTCTCCAATTACATCTCTTATTATTATTAATCCATACCTAAGCTTTAGTGCTTCCAAACCCATGGAATCCCATCATCGCTGCCATCTCACTATTCACCTCGTCCTCCGCATTCTCCCTCACATTCTTTTTGGTTTTCTGCCTCTTTCTACGTTCCTTCCGTGCAGCCAGCTTTTTGGCCTCGAACTCCTGTCTTTTGACAATTCTAACCTGGAGTGAATCTGCTCCTTTCACAGCCTGAGCTCGTAGCAGCTGCTGCACCAAATTCTCTATAGTCTTCGCCACCTCCTCTGCACTAGCTCTCTTAACCTCACCAACATCTTCTCCCAAGTCGGACGTTCCCAGTTGCTGTGCAATTTTCCGGGCATTTTTTACATGCTGTGCAGAGTTAAAATGATCCACCAATGCCAATGTATCTCGGAACGAGAGGTCACAAATAGGGCAGAAAAATCCAAACCGCTTGTTCTTACCAAATGTACTGGAGGTGTTGGAATCTGCACTGATCAACGTATGTTTCCCCACAGCCAGCACAGACTCATCTAGAAGATTTGCTCGGTGATCAAGGTAGTTCTGGCCATTCAACTTCTTCACCAGTTCAACGGCTTTATCCGAGGGAGTGTCTTTCTTCGACTTTCCTCGTCTCGCTTCCTCGGCATATGCCTCCACGTCCCATGTTTTCCGTCCGTATTGGTCTGTGGATACTTTATCGGACATAAAGAGGTGTAGTCGATGGTAAAGCGAACGTGCAGTCTACATTATCTTACATCAAACAATGACTGGCGACATCACCAAGCTCCTAGGGGGTAAGGTGACGAAGAGGTCATCCACCACTTCTAAGATCAATGCTGACAAGATAAACGAAGCTGATTTTCCCTTTTGCTGGAGGATTAAGGGCTCTCATCTCGTGACTAATACTCCACCTTCACACGAATTCAAGAAATACTACAAGTCCCGAAATGGCCTGAATGGACCTAAAAAGGTGAAAATCGCCGCATTTGACATGGATAGCACGCTTATAGATACCAAATCGGGAGTCAAGTTCGGTAGAGGCCCCAATGATTGGAAATGGTGGAATGACCAGGTGACTCTGGTGTTGAAGAAGTATGCAGACGAGAATTACACCTTGGTGATTTTCACCAACCAAGGCACGGTGGTGGTGACGGAGGAAATACGAAACAAGTCGAAATCGTTTGCAAATCTCTGCTCGAAAGTCAACCAGATGATGGCTTCGCTAAAGAGCACTGTCGACGCTAGAGTGTTGGTGTATGCTGCTTCTGCGAGACCAAGGCCCAAACGAGCCAAAAACGTGAGTTCAGAAGAATTGCATGCCACAACCAGAAAACCAGGTACAGGGATGTGGGAAGAATTGGAGAATTACATTCGAAGGTCACTAGGCGACGAGTACGAGATCGATAAAGACAAGAGTTTCTTTGTAGGTGATGCTGCGGGACGAGATGGAGACCATCTGGATAGCGACAAGGTATTCGCCGAGGGGTTTGGAATTCAGTTTGATATTCCAGAAAATATCTTCAAAATGCTAACCGACGACGACTCCAACACTACGGATAATTCAGATTAATGCTAGTATTTACAGGTCTTTATATATACATGTTACTCAATTGTCTTCACCTTCGAGTTGACAGGGGTCACCTTGTGCACGGTATCGAAGTATCCAAACACATTGCTTATTTTCCTAAGGTCATCTCCAGACAAGTCTGACTTCAGGGATTTGGTGTAGTCGTCATCCAACTTGATACAGGTTTTAACGTCAGAAACATCATTCTCGAACTTGATAGCCTCTTCTGTTGATTGTGGATAGTTCAATATCACGATGTTCGTGTCGAATTGTCCCTTGGTGGTGTTCATAAACAACTCAATCTCTTGCTTGATGATGGCCGTGATCAATCCACGAGGCATTTGTCTACCTTGAGCCTTCAAATCCTGCAACAAGTAGGAGTATTTTCCTTCGTCTTCAATCTCCTTCTCAACCAAAGCACTAACCTCAATGACTTTCACTTGACGGTCCTTAGGCAACTTGGTTGCCAACTCCTTCTCAGTCTTTTGCACATCATGACAGTATGGCACCACGTAGAAAGCGTACTGATCATTTTTCTCGTGGCTGACCAACTTGTGACGTCTCCTCAATCCTGTTTCCTTTTCATATTGCTGAAACTCACGTTCAGTAAAGGAGTTTTTGGGTACCTTCTTCTCCACTTTGGTGGTGACATAATGTAACATACCAAATGAGATCAACACCATCATGAATAGATATCTGATTCTTGGAGCATTTTCAGGACGGACAACCTTTCTCCTTTGGGTCGAGTACAAGTGCTTTGTGAAAGTGAGACCAACCGGGCTTGCCCGAAGTGGCAAAATTCTTCCCGCAAGACTGGTTCTGGTGAGTGTTCTAAACATAATTAGTTAGGTCAACTTTTAGTGGTTGGGTGAGGTTTGAATTGAGTGTGCAGATCACGTGACTCATTTTTTTCCATTCGCAGTGAAACCATAGGAAAATGCACGAGTGGAAAAAAAAAGTTGAAGATCCGAGCTAAAACTTAACGAACATCATGTCTTTGGTCCATTTGGCCAACTTGTGTGCCCATGTGAAGAATTGCACAAACGTTCACATTGCCACCACGTCCATCCCTCTCTCACGGTTGCATTTGCTGATGGCCTTGAACTTGTACAAGGAAGGGTTCATTTCTTCCGTCCAGAAAGGCTCCACGTCAGGCCCAGACCAGGTTCCAGTGGAGGTTACTCCAGATAACATTTCTACCCGTAGATTGTGGTTGGGTTTGAAGTACAGAAATAATCAACCTGTTATCAGAGACTTCTCCATGATCCTGAAACCAGGAAGAAAGGTTAACTTGACATCTACCGAAGTGAAGGCTTTGGCTTCAGGATTACCAGTGAGATTCATCAAACCATTGCAGCCAGCAGAATGTATTTTTATTAAGACCTCGAAGAAGGAGATCATCGAGGTCCAGGAGGCGGCCAAGAGGGACTTGCAGGGTATGGCGTTGTGTCGTGTGAAGTAGAAGGCATAAAATCATGTAAATAGTTGTCATACGGGTTGTGAATAGTTTCATAATAAAGGAAAGAGTAAGTTAGGGAGTAGATTTGAAGCTGTGTTCAGATTTTGAAGATTTAATAGTTCCAGACTCTATCCAGAGCTTGTGGCCAGGTCGTATATTTCAAAGTGCAACCTTGGGTGTTGTGCTTCCCCCCCACTGCGTCATATCAATTTGCCAGCCCTTCCAAACCATCAACCGCTCACGAAAATCAGAGATGCTGGATGCGGCTTGATGCTTTGTGCTAGCCTCATCTCCACTTGCTATAGTAATTGGCTCGGATGGTGAAAATAACAGATCGATAGTATTAGCGACTGATTCCTTTTCTTTAGGAGCATCTGGAAAAAGACTGTCTGCCTCCAATGCGTAACTTTTCAGCTTGGATTCAAATGGCACACTCACACCCACAGGATTGAAAGGTTTCTTGATTGCAGGTTTGGTGATATCAGAAAATAGGGCGTCGATATCAACCTCTTGCTTTGCAGCCTCTGACTTTTTTGGAGCCACCGGTTGCTTTGGAGTTGCTTGGGCTGTTGCTTGGGCTGGAGCCACTGGTGCTGGAGCTTCCTGAGATTTAGTGCCCAGAGCTGATGGTATTGGAGCAGACAGAGCGAGTGGGGACGCAATGGAAGAAGATAAGACTGCTGAACTTCGAGGCTCCATCGATCCCGACAATGGATCAGAGTCGGTGTAAACTAACAGAACGCTAGTATGGTCTTTGGAATTTTTGGCCAACTGAGCTTTCAATTCTTCGATTTCATCCTCCAAATCTGCAATCTTGTCATTGAGATCCATCCGATTCAATTTAATGTTTGTATTCTCCATTCTTTGGCGTTGAATGATGGCTTCCTGTGATTTGATAGTTTCCTCCTGCTCCTTGATAATATCCTTCAACTTCTGGATCTCATCATAAGAGGCATTCGTAATGTCTGAAACTGGAGTTGGGTTCAGTGGAACAGCCTTAGTCTCCAGTTCGTTTGAAATGGATTCAGCATTTGAAGGTATCTCCTTTACATCGGTAACAGGTTTAGATTCAAATGCTTTAGCTCCAAAAGGCTCTGTATCAACACGCTCAGAAGCATCATGCTCGGAAGCAACATGATCAGAAGTATCGGGCTCGGAAGCAACAGGCTCAGATGGGGCAGGTTTAGAGGCAACATTTTCAGTGACAGTATCTCCAAGAATGTCTTCTTTAGATTCGGTGATTGGTTCATACCCGGCAATCTCATCAGATCTCGCAACCGATTCAGCGACTGTTGTAAAATCTTCAACAGGCTCAATTTTGGTCACCGATCCAAACTCAACTTTGTTTGCCTTTCTTCCATCATTGAAAAAAGTTTCCCCAATCTCCGCTGTTTCAGTATCGATCTGCGAAGTATAAGTAATTTCGCTCGTATAATCCTGAGTTGGAGTTTCAAGAGACGCCGTTTTCTCATGAGACTGTTCATTTGACGAGGCTAAACTAGCGGAATGAGTTGTATTGCCAAAGTCCCAAAAATTAGCAGCACCGTCGTCATTCAAGTCAACTTCGAACAAATCAGCTGCCTTATCATCGGTGACATTCGGAGTTATGGATATTTCCTCGGCAGTGAATTTGGCAGGTGTGTGAGCACTAGACTCTGTGATAAGTGGTGGTTGGTGGTCCGAGTAAGGGCCAAAAAGATGATCAGTACCAGAGTTGTCATCTGCGCCGAAAAGATCCTCTACTGTTAATTGCTTCTGGGTATGTGACTGTGAGGGCTCAGACTCCTGAGGTGGACCTTCAATATACTTGTTCACTTGCGCCTCTTCAAGATCATTATTGCGTTCTTTGATTTTATCTTCAACGAGCTCTCTTTCTTCAAACGGATCCTTTCCTTCAACGGGATCCTTTTCTGCAACGGGATCCTTTTCTGCAACGGGATCCTTTTCTGCAACGGGATCCTTTTCTGCAACGGGATCCTTCTCACTGGTCTTGAAAAAGTCAGTTGCACTCTGCTCTTCTCTCACAGGAACTGTCAGCTTGGCATGCGAATTGAACAAATCATCAAAATCAGTGTTTGCTTCATGAGGCGCTCCAAAGATATCCTCAAAGTCCGATCTAGAGGGTGGAGATATCTGGGACGATAGAGCATCAGCTTTTGGTTCACTAGCGAACTGGGTCGTGATATTGGTGGAGGAGTGACTAGCAGAGTGCGGAGGAGTCAGAGCCTTCGGTTGAGAAACAGCAAAAGGGTCAGCCAGGCCAGTCGAGTCTCCAAACAAATCCATAGGATCAACCCGTGGAACAGATGAATTCTTGGAGACACTGGTATGTCCACTCCCGTTCAATTCGGACAGCTTCTCACTTGACGATTGTTTTGGCTCTTGGGTAAGTTCAGGAGGATGCGAGAATGAAAATGCATCTTCGGAGGTAGACGAAGGTCCAAACAAATCCTCGGCAGTAAGCTGGTATCTCTTTGGTTGGGGAGATGAAACCTGTTGAATTGACTTCGAGGAGTCTTTTTCTGTTCTGCGGGCAGATTGCTCAGGAGATTTGATAGCATGTTCTTCTGGGTTTGGTTGAACTGGGTCTTGAATTGAGTCTTGAACTGAGTCTTGAATTGAGCCTTGAACTGAGTCTTGAACTGAGTCTTGAACAGATTCATGAACAGACCCATGAACAGATTCATGAGTAGGTTCATGAGCAGATTCTTGAGGCTCCAATTCTTGAGGCATTTCATCAACTTCTAGTATACTCTCGTTGAATACTTGAGGTTGTTGATCATAAGGCGAATTCACCGTGTAATCAACTACTTCAGAAACAGATGTAGGTCCAAATTCTCCAGCAATTGATCCAGAATTAGCAGGTGCTTGCGATTGAATCTCATTCTCATAATCGTGGATCAAAGTCTTTGGAGGCTCTTCAACAGCAGCAATCCCCGAGTGCGGAGGCTCTGAAATCAGGGAAGTTCTTGGACTTTTAGCATTGTGAGATGTAATTGGAGGTTTCGAGGCAGCTTCACTTAATGGTGGCCCTGGTCTTGGTAGTAGTGGAGCAGTGGCAGTGGAGGCAGATGGGGCAGTAGGTATAACTTTGGTGAAGTCAATCGAATGTGCTCTTTTCTTCTTCATCTTCTTTTTTTGCTCCTCAAACTTCCTTCTGGCCGCCTGGAGCCGTTCATCTTTGTTCAAGTCTTCAGACATGATGAAGTGGAGGTTGTCTTTAGTGCGAGGCTACTTACACAGGTCGACGAACCAACGAATTCCAAGAAAGAACAAGATTTGGGATTAATGACAAATAATCGACTATGGAAGGCATTGGAGATAACCAGAGAAGTAGGTAATAGGAATATGGGAATTAAAGCATAAAAAGCATACTGGTCAATATTGCGAAATAAAGTGCCGTTATTGAGTATTATGGTATATCGACCAGTGAGCACTACAGACTAATGTGAGCATTACAGTAAACACCGCAGTGAGACAGGCCGCACTGGACTGGATATTGTTAACGCACATAATAACCACCTCAGTAACCATACACTAAAAATAAAGTAAAGTGTTCACGAAGCATGGATAATTAGCACGTCAGATTTCGCCAAGAAATCGGGTTCATCTATTCATCTATTCTCGAACAAGCGAGATTCGAAAAAGAATGACGTCAAATTCACGTCAAATTTACTTGCATAGTTGTATCTCCTCTGGTGACTTTGTTCACAATTTCTGGCCACTAGTAACCAAATTAAATTCGCATTACTTTCCTGTAGTCGCATAAACTGACATTTAGTCACATTAAAACTTACCTCATTGACTCCACCAGTAAATTCTTTCAAATTTTTTTTTGTTTTACATTATTGACGACTCCATTTCCCTCGTGTGCCTTCTTCTTCTTCCAATCATGACACATCGTGCTAGTGCATAACATAATCTCGTAACTATATTTGACGTTTGACGTGAAAACTCTCAATTGATAACCACCAAGGTCTGGTTGATAGTAAGTTTCCGAGGGTACCACACGTGACCCAACATCGTTCAGTAACCTGTCAATTTCTACCACAATAGCTGTCAAAAATTAACTTGTAAGGTACCAATCGATTCCATACCAATGTCTTCGATGTTCCAAGCATTTTTCTTATATTTTTCTTCCTCCAAGAAATTTCTACCCGCACAATTTTCTTGTTACGGTTAGACTTCCTAACCATCATTTCCGAGGGTAACAACCATCTCCAGATGCACTTTTTCTACCCTAGTGGTCGTAATAATAGTCACATCCAGTCCCCAAAAAATTTTGTAATTTTAACAATCGTCAGCCACCTCAGATCTCCATCTTCTTGCATTTATAGTGGTTATCACATATCCTTTGAAAAACTGTCATCACTAGACATATTTAAACACCACACTTCCCACCTCATTCTGCTACTCGGTTAACACTCACTAATATTTATCGTTAATTATCCTTGCTTACCATGATGGAAACTATGGATCTTATCAAGAGAAACACTTGCAGTAATGACAATGACTACAACGGTATGATGGGGGCACGTATTTCAGCGGTTTTCGTTGTGCTTATTGCTTCGTCCTTCGGTGCTTTCTTCCCAATCTTGTCGTCTAAATATTCTTTCATCAGAATGCCTTCATGGTGCTTTTTCATCGCCAAGTACTTTGGTTCGGGAGTTATCATCGCCACGGCATTCATCCACTTGTTACAACCAGCCAACGAGGCGTTGTCCGATGAATGTTTGGCTCCTGCTTGGCAGAACTACCCATATGCGTTTGGAATCTGCTTGGTTACTTTGTTCTTGCTTTTCTTCTTCGAGTTGATGGCCTTCAGACTCATCGATAGTAAATTGGAAGATGCCAATGGCCACTCTCACTCTCACTTTGGAGAGGAGTCGCTCTATGTCAAGAAAGGTGCTGACGATGACGAGGAGGCCATCGACAGCGACGAACAAAAGTACGTCGACCACGAACAAGGCAATGCCCCTGCCGGAACTAATCCATACCCAACGCACTTTTCCCATGCTACTGACCACCAGGACCACGAAGTGCTTGGAACTCCAGCCAATGACGACACTAAAGAACAGTACTATGGTCAGCTTCTTTCTGTGTTTGTTTTGGAATTCGGTGTGATTTTCCACTCTGTATTTGTCGGATTGACCTTGGCTGTTTCTGGAGACGAGTTCAAGACCTTGTACGTTGTCATTGTATTCCACCAGCTCTTCGAAGGTTTGGGTTTGGGCACCAGAATTGCAACCACTCAATGGCCCAAAAACAAGAGATCCACCCCTTGGCTTATGGCTCTTGCTTATGGCTTGACCACCCCCATTGCCATTGCCATTGGTCTCGGAGTGAGAGAGACCTACCCTCCAGAATCCGCCACCGCATTGATTACAAATGGTATCTTTGACTCGATTTCGTCGGGTATTTTAATCTATACTGGACTTGTGGAGTTGATGGCACACGAATTCTTGTACTCCAATGAGTTCAAGTCGAACGACGGAACCAAGCGCATGTTGTATGCTTATGGATGCATGTGTCTTGGCACGGGCCTTATGGCATTGTTGGGTAGATGGGCATGATTATAGACTATAGACCAATCAGAGAGTTCATTTAATGGCCTGTAGTTTTTATTGTCGAGTAGCTGCTGGAAGTCATAGAGTGTATTGATGAAATCACCCAGGACTTGGATGAGAATCTCGCTTCAAATAGTATTCGCTTTGAAAGGGAATTTTCTCGATGAAGTATATTCTATTTAGTCATCCATTCTTTTGTATTAATATCTTCATGATCAATAATCTTAAGTACTACTACTAAGCTTTTTGTATTTCTTGAATAATACATTTTTGCCAGATCATTGGATACACATCTGGGCTTGTAGATGTTTACATGTTGAATCTTTTAATTCTACAAGTACCTATCATTACAGAAATCTGTCAATAATATAGTGGCCAATAATTTATCTATTTCTTAAAAAATACTCTCACATTCGTCGTGATATAGTATGTTTGAAGGAAAAACATACAATGGACTTACTTTTTCTGCTGGAGCTCTAGGTCCTACTTTCAACTACGCAAGTGGACCCATCTAGAACTCTTTACTATGACTAACTATGGTGCTACTTTTACCGTCTTACCGTCTAGCTGTCTAGTCGACCATTCCCGCCCGAAACCTATTGCCTACAATTACTACATGAAAGTCAATTGTCCGTTGTATTATCAATTAGCGTTTGTTCAATATATGTTTCTGACAAACATGCCACCACTCTCGCAGTATTTCACTCTTTCCCTGTATTGCTAGTACAATCAAGATCACCACCGAACAGATTGTATAAGAGAGCCAGTTGCGGGATTCCGATTTTCCAAAACAATACAAAGCATTCAAAACTCAGAAAAAAAACAAACTTCGCTACAATAACTCATTAATTCCAGCCTCTATCACTACTTACTCCATCAAATATACTGCACACAACACAAAACCGACAACCCGCAAACGTCGGCAACTTCCTCTCCTATACTGTATTACCCTAAATCAAACCATACATGACCGACGTCGGCGTTCCAGCGCCTTCTGCGGCCACTCCAAATGAGTACATCGAAAGTTTGTCTGCCGAGCAAATCGAGCATGACCAGAGAATCGGCTTGAAAGCTATCAGACTCTTCTTACAGTCCAAAACCTCATATGACGTGTTGCCTGTCAGCTACCGATTGATTGTGTTGGATACCTCGTTGTTGGTTAAAAAGTCATTGAACATCTTGCTACAAAACAACATTGTGAGTGCTCCCTTGTGGAACAACAAGACCTCTAGATTTGCAGGCTTGTTAACGTCCAGTGATTTCATCAACGTCATCCAGTACTACTTCCAGTTCCCCGAGAAGTTTGACTTGGTAGACCAGTTGACTTTGGACGGCTTGAGAGATATCGAGAAGGCCATCGGAGTGGCACCCATCGAAACCGTCTACATCCACCCTTTCAAGTCTTTGTATGAGGCATGTGTGAAGATGTTGGAATCTAAAGCAAGAAGAATTCCCTTGATTGACGAGGATGAGAAAACACACAGAGAGATTGTGGTCAGTGTGTTGACACAATACAGAATCTTGAAGTTCGTTGCATTGAACTGTAAGGAGACCAAGATGTTGTTGAAACCCATCAAGAATATTCCTGCCTTGAGCCAGGCGAAGAACATCTCAACATGCACGATGAACACCCCAGTGATTGAAGTCATCCACCTTTTGGCACACAAGTCTGTGTCATCTATTCCTATTTTGAATGAAGAAGAGAAGTTGGTCAATGTGTACGAGGCAGTGGACGTTTTAGGGCTCGTCAAGGGTGGCATGTACACGGACTTGGACTTGAGCGTAGGAGACGCTCTTTTGAGAAGAGCTGAGGATTTTGAGGGTGTTCACACTTGCACAGTCAATGACAGATTGAGTACCATCATGGACACCATCAGAAAATCCAGACTACACAGATTATTTGTTGTGGACGAGGACGGCAAATTGGTCAGTGTGATTACGCTCAGTGATATCTTGAATTATCTTCTCAGCGGCGAGGAGTAGGCTGATTTGCTGAATCAGTGGATCTGACGGAGAGAAATGGCCAACTTCCCTGCTGGAACGCGAGAACATACCCCAGCGATAGAGCACAATAATATGTATCATGAAGAGGGAAGTAGTGCTCGACTGTTGGTGATTTCTATTATATTTCGCTCTGTTTTTTTTTTCTGCTCACTACTCTACTATTACTCTGTCTTCGTTTTATGTCTCCTTTTCTGTCTACGTTTCACTTCGTGGTGCTAATTTGACCCACAGTTGACTCATTCTGCACTTATGCCTACTACATCCCGATTTGGACAAAACTTCCGCTCATTACTAAGCCTAGTAGACAGGATGACAGATCTGGTACTTGACGAACACAGTGACTTCAACGTCTTTTCTAGTCTCCAACTTCTTTTAGAAACTATCGACACTTTCATCTTCTCGCAAATACTCCACTTTCGTGTGAGTTAGCCTCTTATTAAATTCCCATAACAGTTTTTGGTTGCTAATTGCTATTGGTGAATTCCGCACAGTTGTATTGCTGCCCAGTCTTCGATGGCCTCTTCAGATCTGCTTCGGTTGTCTGACATGGACTCCTGTGAAGTGAGAGACCTCCATTGGGCTGAAAAGGCATACTTGCCGCAAGTGACCTTGCGAGCGACTGTGGCTGGCCTTCTTATTGGCTCGGTAGTGCTCATCTCCAACTTTCAGTTTGGGCTTCAGACTGGTTGGGTGTCCATGATGTCACTCCCATCTGCTCTTCTTGGGTTCACGTTGTTCAAGCTTCTGCCATTTGCTCGGAACTTCACTGATGTTGAAAATGTCTACATCCAGAGCGTGTCGGTCGCGGTTGGCACGGGTCCTCTCGCTTATGGTTTGGTGGGCATCATTCCGGCCATCGAGAAGTTCTTAACGAAGGACGAGAGTGGAACGGGAGCCAGAATCGTCTTATCACTTTCACAATTAATGGTGTGGTCTCTTGGCTTAGCCATGTTTGGCGTTTTCTTTGCTATCCCGCTTCGGAAGCAGGTGATCATCACCGAGAAGCTTCCTTTCCCTTCAGGAAGCGCTACTGCCACGCTTATCTCTGTGCTCCACGGCACAGAAATGTACGACGAGGAAACAGTGGCTTTACAGATGGAGGCTTCAGACATGACGCGTGATTCGGACATTTCAATCGTGAGTGTTCCTCATGGTGGAGTTATATGTCCACTGGACTCAAACGACTTGAGACGCATTAGCACGGAGAAAACATATAAGTCCAACGTCAGATCTCTTGCAATCACGTTTTTGATCTCAGCAGCTTATACGCTCACAGCATATTTTCTTCCTTTCATAAGGGCCTTGCCTATTTTCGGACATAAGATGTCGAGTGTCTACCAATGGAACTTTCAGCCTTCACCAGCATACATTGGTCAGGGAATAATCATGGGACTTCCCTCGGTTTCCTATATGCTTTTCGGGGCCATTTTGGGCTGGGGAATCTTGGCTCCACTTGCAAAGTACTTGAAGTGGGCTCCAGGTCCTATTGATGATTGGGTGACTGGGGGTCAGGGCTGGATCTTGTGGTTGAGTTTGAGTGTGATGATTGCAGACTCGTTGGTTTCCTTCGTTGTTGTCACAATCAAGTCACTCAGCGGGCTCCGGTCTGTTTCAATTCGTCCATCCCAAGAAACTCAGCCATTGTTGAGCGACGAGGAAAACGCCTCTACTTCCACCAAAACCTCCTTTATTGATGTGGCTGCAGACCACTTAATTAGCAATAGAGTGACAATTGGAGGATTGGTCTTATCTTCGGCAATTTGTGTATGGGCTGTGAGAAGCGTCTTCGGATCACTTGTGCCCTTGTATGCCACATTTGTTGCCATCATCTTGGCCTTGTTTTTCTCTATTCTTGGAGTTCGTGCATTGGGGGAGACAGATTTAAATCCAGTCAGTGGTATTGGAAAGTTGTCGCAATTAATCTTTGCAGTGGTCATCCCTCGCAATCATCCATCTAAAATCCTAATCAACTTAATTGCAGGCGGAATTGCTGAAGCTGGTGCTCAGCAGGCCGGTGATCTCATGCAAGATTTGAAAACGGGACATTTACTCGGAGCTTCGCCAAAGGCCCAGTTCATCGCCCAATTAATTGGTACTCTCTACTCTGTCGGATTGAGCAGTATCATGTACAAAGTATACAATTCTGTTTACGAGATTCCGAGCCAAACATTCAGAATTCCTACTGCTGTAGTTTGGATCGACTGCTCCAGGTTGGTTACCGGTGAGGGACTTCCACCTCATGCCTTTGAGTTCTGTATGCTCTTTGGAGGAATTTTTGCTGTTATCTCCATTTTGAAGAACACATTATCAAAAGCCTCAAAATACCACAAGTATTTGATTTATTTACCCAATGGTGTGGCTGTGGGTATTGGCATTTATAACACTCCCAACTTTACCCTTGCTAGATTTTTGGGTGGGTTGTTGGCGTATTGTTGGATTCATAAAGCAAAGAAGCATCACGCTGATCAGAAAGTGAAAATGGTCATTATCAGCAGTGGATTGGTTTTAGGAGAGGGTCTTTTAAGTGGATTTACAATGCTCTTGACGAGTTTAGGAGTACGGCACTTTTAGATTGGACATTATCAACCTCATGCATTATAATAGAGTAGAATATCATTGTCTGAATTATTGTATTCCATTTCTCTCCTTATCAGCACTTATTCTCTGGTTGATGAGGAAAATAGCGTTCTGGATGGAGCTGTATGTGCCCGTCAACGTGAGCTTCCGGACATTAGTCAACCCCTTTCCTCCACCAAGCAATATAGATTGGTTTTGGTCAGGTTCAATCTTCACGTATGAGCATCCGCTACTTTCACGGATCTGCTTGATGTTATTACCACCCTTTCCAATGACAGAACCGATATTGGAGTTAGCAACGAATATGTCCTCGGTGAATTTCTCTGGAGTAGTACTTACCTGCGTTGGCATTTGAGTGATGACATCACCCACGATGGTATTTCCGTGCTCATCAGTGTACAGACTCTGAGAGCCAGCCATGTGAATTAGAGGAGGCGCCATAGTCTGCGGAGAATTGTATTGTGGTCTGATTGACGGCTGAAACATCATCAGGAAGTCATAGGGTTTGGCCACCTGTTGGTAGCCATTGTCTTTCATACCACCATCCATTCCTTGCATTGCCATGGGATTTCCTCCCATGTATGGCATGGCGTTTTGCTGTGGTGGCATGTGCATATTCATCATTGGGTTCCCAGGATTTTGTTGACGGAAGTTTGCTGGGTTGTAGAGCACGATCTTATGTTTCTTGGATACATCTCTGTGCTCTAACATAACCTGGGAGATATAATAGATGGCAATATGGATAGCGTCTCCCACTCCGGTGACTGATAGCACTCTGTCGGTCGAGTACGGGAGTGGCTGTTCGCTAGCCTTGAGTTTTGCAGCAGAATTTTCCTCAATTTCCCGGAATTTCGAGCCCGACTTCCCAATGATGTAACCAACCATTGGATGTGGAACAAGAAGCTTCAAATTGTACAGTTTACTCATGATGGACGCTGGCTCGTCCTCAGGTTCCTCCAAAATGATACGAGCAATTAACCCAAAGGCACGAGCTACATTCTCCGAGGAACCCTTCACAGAAACAACTCGTTCAGGAACGTTTTTAAGGTTCTCACTCACGTAAACTCTCACATTGGCCTTCTCACGAATATGAGAGATGGTATCACCTTTCTTACCCACGATTATTCCAGCCTCTTTCACTGGGCAGAGCATCCGGACAGATACCGTGGAAGTCTCATCGTCAGTTCTAGGACCCACTACTGGCTTAGAGATCGGAAGAGCGTTATCATTGGCCCTGACAGGCGGCTCCAGAGAGCTGGGACGCGAGTCGCTTTCATACTTGGATGGAGTCTCGTCCAGGGAGAGATCAGCCTGGCGTTGGATATGCGGGGCAGTGTGGGCGGTTTCCTCCTGTTTTTCAGTGAGTTCCAATTGCTCACTATCTAGAGCAACTCGCTTGGTTAATTGGTCGGTGGCGGTGGACGACTCGTCGTCGTTTTTCCGCTTCAAGAGATTGGACATAGAGGGACGTACTAGGCCGGAAGAAGCACAAGAGCAGTTAGTTGAAGATGTGAGGAAATTGGAGAAATTGGAGCAGCAGAAGACAGAAGACTACTGGAAGAGTTAGATGTTTTTGGTATACTAAGACAAAGGTTCGAAAACTTTTTTTGGTTGGCAAGTCACGTGCGACTTTTGGATATCATTGACGATACTGAAGGAAGTGGAAAGTAGTTAGTTCTGAGGAATTATTAGAGTTCAAAGAGTTTTGGAGATTAAATGATAAATGATTAGGTTGGATTTTATGTGAATAGGCATTCATACTGGATTTGTGTTTAATTTGTGTCTTTGTCGTTGTTCCCGTTTTATTACCTACTTGGAATATGAAGGTTGCGCTCTGCATCAGATTAGCACATAGGGCAATAATACGCTTGCAGGGTTGAGGAGTCAGTATATTTACGCAATATAATTAAATGTACAATTGATTGTATCAATTCTTTAATCTCTTGTCTATTATCCTATTTTTTCCATTAAAAAACCAATGTAATCCTGATGGCTTGATCTTGCGAGCCATCCTGAGATTTCACATAGGTTTGGTCGTGAGGATCCGTGACAGATTCTGCGATTAAGACGTCTAGACGTCCATCTCATTGAATGAATATCACAAAAAGGTGGCTCGTCTCCTGAAGAGTTTGATGATTACCCTCTTTGATTCCCTGGAGGAACCTTAACAGACCCACAGACCCACAAGGTGATTTTAAGACGTCACATATTTTAAAGCTAAAATCTTAAACACCTTCGATTGTCTGCCTCCTATTTGAGAGTAGACTAATCGATAAGAATGTCACACAACCACAACGCTTCATCAGGTATTTTTCTGCTGCAACTGCCACTGGCGCTGTCTATCAAGTTCCTTGGCCTTTTGGTATTCAAGATCCCTCTTCGCATCCATGCGTCCAAGAAAATCTTGTTTCTCCAAGTAACCAGCCTTGTTGTGTAACGATAAGTCGTCCTTGATGCTCTTTTTGTCAACAAAACTGGCCCAGTCAAGACGGGACTTCTCCAAAGTCGTCAATTTGTTCTTCTTGTCACCCGCCAAGAACTTATCTATGAGCGATGGACGCTTGAGTTTTATCCGAAGTGGTACCTGCTCGTCACTCCCTGGCACTTTCCGTATCACCGTCACATACGACTTGTTTGAAGTTTTCTCGCCACTATCACGCATAATACCACTTGTAGAGTTTAAATATGCCTTTGCCTCGGCGGAATTGGCATCCACCATCTTAGATTCACGAACCAACTTTCCAGCGAACGTATACGTTGTTTCTATGCGAATCATCTCCGCAGCAGCCTCTGAAACAGTCATTTTGGGTTCATCCTTCTTTGGAGTGTCTTCCTTGATGTATTTCCTCCACTCATCGTTGACACTGTCGTTCTGAAGTGACTCAAAAAGTGCGTCTACGTTAAGGCCCGAAGTTTCCGCCTTGACAAGGCCACCAAGAGGTGCTCTGTCTCGTTTAGTGGATTCAGAGTCCTGGTATCGTTGCGTTCGCGTTCTTACCTGACTGACTCCAGTGTTTATGTTGGAGTAATTAGGCTCAGGCTCGTTGTCAGATTCTTCACTTTGTTCTTGTTCATCTGCCTGTTTCTTAGAAGGATCGTAGTCTTCGTCTTCATCCTCATTATAGTCGTCATTATCACTATCAACTTGACCTTCTATCTTGGCTCCTTGCGACTCAACTGCCGCTTTATAGGTGTCTAGGTCTTTAGTGTCTGATTTTGACATGTAGTTGATTTGAGATACTACCTGCAGAGGCAAAACAGAAAGGTTAGACTACGACGATTACAATGTATCTTCTGTTTACCATCACAGAGAAAGGACTTTCTAAATCAAAAATTCACCAAAAAAACAAGAAATGATTTTCTATTGTTAAATATCATATCCTCTCCATTTTAGGGTCGCACAAATAAAATAAATCGCTGGAGCAGTGATCCTCATAAGTCTCTGTTCTAGGCCAGCATTTATCTATACAAGAGTTCTTCATTCAACTTCGCTACTTTAGTATTCTTACTTTTGTCAGATGGATTGAATTGAATCCGACAATCGTGTACATTTCTCATCAACAGATCCTAATATCATATCTCCGAATTTCTATTTATACCACCATGAATCATCTACTTCTTGCAATGTAACATCACTCCTGCAATATTGAGCCGTTCTTTACTCGGCACTTCTTATTGTTTTCCGAGTCCATTCACCCAAATGGCACACCTTTGACTCTCAACTACACTAGATGGCCAAAAAGGCCCACGGCACTCACTGAAAACGGCCATAAATCATGTCAAAACGAATCCAGCCATGTGAAGCGGCCCTTTTTCCAAACGGCACTTCCCGAAACCGGCAAGTGCAACGGCTTTTTCAAACGGCTTTTTTAAATCAACTTCATCCGGACGGCCTCACGGCTCTCTTTCCCGAATCAGGTGGATTGTCTGCATCGTGTGGCTTCGCAGCCTTCTCTCCATGTGGCCGAATCTGTCACTACGACGTCCCTGTACAGACTCCACAGTATTGCCACTACGACAATACACTACTAAAGTACAGTACTTCGAAGTATTAACCTTAATCTAGCAAAAGCTTTATCTCCTCGAACTTGTAAAAAATGTCGACGTTCCTCGCAGACTCCGAGGCTCCTATTATCTTGCTTTCTGCCAAGAAACACTTTGATCAATTGCCATCTGACGATGCCAAAGCTTACGCTCACCACTTGTCCAGAGCTTCCCACTGGGGTACTAGAGCCGTGTTGAGATCCGTGTCTCCAGAGAGTGAGCCAATCTACGACTTGATTTTGGGAGTCCACAAGGCATTGGATGAACCACAATCGGAAGAAGAATACGTGCAGAGATTACTGTCTGTCGATTCCAAAGTGGTGATTCTCTACTTGGAATATGCCTCTCAGTTCTTGTCCAACTTGGGTAACTACAAGTCTTTCGGAGATAAGAAGTTTGTGCCAAAGTTGTCCGCTGCTGAATTCGAAAAATTGGTGGCTGCTACTTCTAGCGACGAGCTTGTCAATCTTTACAAGTCAATTGAGTCTCCTTTGTATGATACTAAGTTGGCATTGTTAGGATGGCCAGAAAAGGGTCAGTTGTCCAATTACTATCCTTTCAGCACCTCCACTATCACCAAGAGCGAGATTGAGGCTGTTAACGCTGCTTTGGCTGTCAAGGGTATCATGCCTGAAAACACCAGAGTGGTTAAGAAATCTGAGAAGGAGTTCGTGGTTCTCGTGGCCAGTGCCTTGGCTTCAAACACCACCGACTACTATCCTAAGGAAGCACTCAAATTAGAGAATGATGCACTGGTCACCATCGAGTTTGGTGATCACTCCAAGGAGTTTGCTGAAATCGTGAAACACACGAGAGAAGCAGGAAAGCATGTCTCCACCGAAACCCAGAAGAAAATGATTGACTTTTATGCCGAATCTTTTGAGACCGGCTCCATGAACGCTCACAAGAACTCTCAGATCCAATGGGTTAAGGACTTGGGGCCTCTGGTTGAATCCAATATCGGTTTCATTGAGACTTACAGAGATCCTTCTGGTGTTCGTGGTGAATGGGAGGGATTGGTGGCCATGGTTAACCAGGACCGTACTGCCAAGTTCTCTACTTTGGTCAACAATGCCTCCACATTGATTCCATACCTTCCATGGGACAAATTGTACGAAAAGGATGTGTTCACGCCACCAGACTTCACTTCATTGGAAGTTTTGACTTTTGCAGGTTCAGGAGTACCTGCTGGTATCAATATTCCAAACTACGATGACGTCAGATTGAACGTAGGCTTCAAGAACGTGTCCTTGGGTAATGTGTTGAGTGCCAACCCAAAGAAGCCAAAGAAGGAAGAAGTTATCAGTTTCGTAAATGAGAATTTGCAGGAAAAATTCCGCAAGTGGAGAGATGATGCCTTCGAGGTTCAAGTCGGTTTGCATGAGTTGTTGGGACATGGAACTGGTAAATTGTTGCAGGAGACTTCCCCAGGTAAGTTTAACTTCGACAAGGATGCACACCCAGAGATCAAGACGTACTATGGTCCAAGCGAAACCTGGGGCTCGTTATTCGGTGCCACTGCTGGTTCTTTCGAGGAGTGCAGAGCTGAGTTGGTCGCTTTGTATCTCATTTTGCACAAGCCTTCCGAAGTGTTGCCAATTTTCGACATCACCGACAGCCAGGAGCAGAAGGACGTTGAATTAATTGCAACACTCTTGATGGCGCGTGCCGGTGTGATCGGTCTCGAATTCTGGGACCCAGAGTCCAAGAAATGGGGACAGCCACACATGCAAGCCAGATTTGGTATCTTCAAGTGTTTGCACAGAGCAGGAGTTGTGACGCTCAAGTACACCAAAGAAGACTACGACGACTTGGAAATTGTTGTTGATGAGCTGAAGTTGTCCACCACCGCCGTGGAAGCTTTGAGTGACTTCTTGCACAAGTTGCATGTCTTCAAGACTACTGCCAACGTCAAGGAGGGTATTGCATTCTACAATGACATCACTGAGGTCACCGAGGAATATGCTAAGTTCAGAGATGCTGTTCTCAGCAAGAAGTTGCCTCGCAAGCAACTCATCCAGGCCAACACCTTTTTGAATGAGGATGGCACTGTTGAGGTGCACGAGTACGATGAATCTGAGGTTGGCATGATCCAGAGTTTTGCTGACAGAAAAGTTTAAGTCTATGAAGTTAATACCAAGTTTCCAATAAAACTACAACTGCATGAAATTGAAAAGTCTAATTAAAAACCTAGATTCCCGAGAATGAAATTCAATTAAAAACCCTCAGAATGATTTCGCGCATTAGCTTTACACCATCTGGTGATACCTCTAGGATTATCAGTACGCGCCACGCCACTGTGAGTCACCGGAAAAGTTCACTTATCGCCAATTCTCCTAGATCCATCCAAATATTGATCAAATCGCTGATATCAAAATTACAAACTTTTCAAACTTCGATACCAATAGGCTCATGGGACAATTCGCAACCTTTTGTTCCTTTTATGCAAATCTGATCTAAATTACTGGACTCATGACGGTCTATGCAGTAGACCAAATCCAACCTCAGTTCCTGGATATCCAGTGACTATTAACTAGAACTAGCCAACTTTCTCAACACTCTAATGTATAACGTCGGGTTGCGGCTGCTCTTGAAGCCGCAGGGGTATCGGCTATTTGCCTCCTCTCGGCTTCTTGCCCCAAGTTTGATCCGAACGTTCCATAGCCAAAGTACTATAGTTCGGAATGTCATGACAGAATCAAAGTTGCTGCTACATTCGCCTTTGATGCTTCTAAGTCGTCGAAGCTTGGCTACTCATACAGAAGAAGACCCTGACGAGAAGCTTGTCGAGAAACTCGAACATCTGCAGTCGGTGCAGCTGCATCTTAAAGTTGCTCGACTCAGAACGAATCAAATCATCGAGAAGGAGAGGCAGAACGCTTCCAAAAAGAAGATCAACTTTAGACAGAACTTCAAAACAATTGGGCGTATCTTGAAGCTTGGACGCCCTGACTTGCGTCTATTTTTGTATGCTCTAGGTTTTATTCTCTTCGCTGTTCTTTACCCTACAACGTCGGTGAAACTTGTGGGTGCTGCTATTGATGCATTCAACGATCGAATCACAGACGAAGATGGTGATTTGTTGATTTGGGGTTATAAGTACTCGACAGTATTTGCCGTGATGGTGCCATTTATGTGTGTGAGTGCAGCCTGTTTCTGGGCCCGAATCTGGGTCTTGAAACTTCTCGGTGAGCGTTTAGTGGCTCGTCTCAGACTTCGGGTGATGAAAAATTTACTCAGACACGATTCGGCTTTCTTTGATAATGAAAAACACAAGGCTGGTGACTTGATCTCGAGACTTTCAAGTGATGCGTATGTGGTGTCTAGATCCATCACAGGCAACTTGCCGGACGGATTGAAGAATGTTCTTTTCGGTTTGATTAGTTCCTATATGATGTTCTCGATCAATCCACTCTTGTTCGGAGTTATGATGTTGATCTCTCCTCCGATCACCTTTGGTTCTGTCTGGTACGGAGAGAAGATCAGATCCTTGTCCACAAGATTGCAGAATGCCACTGCTGGCTTGACAAAAGTCAGCGAGGAGACATTAAATTCTGTCAAACTCATCCAGGCATTTACTGGAGAGCAAAAGGAGCTCACTAAGTATTCCAATCAACTCAGAAACGTCATTGGAGTGGCCAAACGTGAAGCCTTGGCTCAGTCGAACTACTCGGTGTCAATTTACTCTTTATACCACTCTGGATACTTGTCATGTATTGCTTTGGGTGTTTATTTGATTCTCAAGGGCCAGATGACCACAGGTGATGTGGTTGCATTTACGATGTACTCCGAATTGTTCAATCTGGCCTTGTATAGCCTCACCACCACATATATGGAGCTTATGAAAGGTTCTGGTGCCGGAATCAAGCTTTTTGATTTGATTGACTATGAGGACAAAGTTCCTCCTGTTAAAGGACAGAAAGTTCCAGCACAGTTGGGCAACGACATAGAATTTCGCAATGTGGTCTTTAGCTACCCAACACGGCCCAACGATTTGATTTTTAATGGTTGTTCCTTCACTGTGCCAGCAGGTTCCAGTACGTGTTTTGTTGCACCATCTGGGTGTGGTAAGTCCACCATTGCAACGTTGCTTCTAAGATCGTACAATCTTAACAGTGGAGAGATCCTTATTGGAGGAAAGAATATAAACGATTTCCAGGTCCGCGAACTTAGAAGACATGTCATTGGTATTGTTCAGCAAGAGCCAGTGCTATTATCTGGTACCATTTTGGAGAACATAGTTTATGGATTGACTCCGCACCAGATCAGCAAGTTGACCATGCTGGACATCATTGCCGTAAGTCGCGAAGCAAACTGTCACGATTTCATCGAGTCATTCCCAGATGGATACGACACAATTATTGGATCTCGTGGTGCCTCGTTATCTGGAGGACAGAAACAGAGAGTTGCAATTGCAAGAGCCTTGATCAAAAAGCCATCTATTTTGATTCTCGATGAGGCCACTTCTGCACTCGACTCCAAACTGGAAAGTCTTATCAATGAAACTTTGAAGGAATTGACTTTGAGCGGTAAGATGACCATCATATCCATTGCGCATCGACTCTCCACAATCTCCAAATCAGAGAACGTGATTGTCTTGGGTAAGAAAGGTAAAGTTGTGGAGCAAGGCAGATTTGTGCAATTATTCAGTGATGCCAACTCCGAGCTTTCAAAGCTTTTAGACGAAAGCACCTTCAAGGAGGTTGAAGAGCATATTTCCGAAGACGAAGTAGAAAAGCAGGACCAGCTTGATCACGAGGCTGAGGAGATTGAGAAACGACAGAAGGAGGGAGGCAGTGAGTTGGAGATCATCCGGTCATTGATTGATGACTTGCCTTACGAGGTCAGAGCCGAACTTATTGGGCAGTTCTCTAAGGAATTGGAAGACGAAAAACGAACAATAATGGAGGAGACCAACGCGCCAGACTCCAACAAGGTTTCTTGAATACGATGTACATAGATTATTTATTACAAGCAACAGAATAATGGAGATGAATATGAGCATGTAAATGTGGATGATCTTTTATTCGTACTCCGATCCACATTCAGATCCATTCTCCATAGAAATTCAATTGCACTTTGATTCTACAAACGGACAACTGTCCAATTGACGATGTTCATGCATTAACTCATTTTGTAGACGTATTTCACGGTTAAATTCTAGCATTTAGTTGCCCAAGGTCTTTGGCTCAGAAGCAACACCGTTCTCGAACTTGACAGCCTTAGCCTCGGTGAAACCTCTCTTCTCAGCGGCAACCTTGAATTCAGCCTTTAAGGAGTTTCTGAGGGTTTGAGCGGCAATGGACAATGCCTTGTTCAAGGAGATACCAGCTTGTTTGTAAGAAGACATTGTTGATGAGTTGTAAAGATTAACAGATTGAATTTTCGAGTTCGGTGTATGGTGGTCGCGACCTGTTATTGGTGACCATAATTACGCTGTTAAGATGTGGGTGCGCGTAAATGACTGGCCATAGGTTGTGAAATCGGACATACAGATGAGACAAATGAATTAATAAATGAACTACGAAAAACAATACTAACAAAATAAAAAGGTTCTCGACTGTAATGTTAATCGGTCATCCTCCATGCTTATAATTTATTCTATATCTCCTATCATACACCCCAAGTTAACCTTCTATCGTAGTCGCTTGTTTATGCGTTGAGACTTCTTTTTGCATTGAGCCAATTAATGAAGTCAAAGAACATTGATGCTTGTATGCGGTTCTTTGGCTCTGTGGCCCACTTCGTAAGTGCTCCAGAATACACGGAGATGATCGAGGGCAATGCAGTGGAGTCCAACAACACAATCGTCTTGGACACAATAATACATGACTGGCTGCATGCCAATGAATGGGCCTGATTAGAGGAATAAGTGCCTGCCTGCTGTTGGAGCCATTCCACTATCTCAAGTAAACTGGCAATGTATGCCTTCTTCTCCTCTTGCGTTGGAGCAAATCCCTCGAAGTCTTCGGACGATGCCTTGACCTTACTGATACGAGTCTTGAGTAGCTTGTGTGCCTTGGTGCCCAAGTTTTTGTCTGTGGTGGTATTGATGAGTGTTATGATGGGACGAATGAATTGGATATTGTAGAGAGAGTTTGGCTGTGTTTTCGAAAAGGATTCGAGCAAGTCGAGAACTCTGTTCTTGAACAAAAGAATCTGCTCTTTGGCTTGTACCATCTCGGCCTTCTTTTTGTTAGCGTTGTTGGCAGTGAGAATGTCATGTCTCTCTTTGAAGATTCTCGAAAGTTCATCGTCCATGGCCATCATCTGTTCATCGTCCATGGAGTCCGACTCGAAGTCGTCGTCGTCTTCTCCAAAATCATCGATTTCATCAAACTTAACCTCGCCGTTATATTCGGTAGGAATTCCAAGTGCTTTTGCCAATTTGATGCTGGTCTCTTTATCCACGTTGGTCAGAACGTCCATTTCGTCATCACTATCAATTTCCCCATCTGCGTCGCTATCGTTGCCACTATCCATGTCACTGGGCGTGTTTTTGTTTGTTTCGTCGGTCTCTTCTTCCTCAACTTCCTCATCGTCGCTTTCTTCATCCACACCGTACTCTTCCTCACCTTCGAACAATGCTTTCTGGCCCTCTTCGTTTTCTTTCGTCTTCAAGATATCGAATAGAAGCTTGAAGCATTTGTCGTTCAAGTTGATATGGCTGTCTGTGCCCTTGGCACACAAGAAGGATTCCCACACAATGGTTGAAAGCTTTTTCAAAAGTGTAGATTTTCTGGAGATGAAAGAGAGAATGATTTCCGTGAGAATCACAGACGTCTCGACTTCCTCCTCCTCATCAGATTTACTGAAGGAATCAGCATAACATGTCTTAATTTCTTCAAGTACTCCAACAGTCTCGGACTCACCCATATACAACTGGATCAACACCATGGAAAAGAGCAATTCAAAACAATACTGCTGGTCAATGCTGGACTCATCTCTCTTCATCATATCCTTGATGGTGTCAAGCATTTGCAAGGTCTCGTCTTTAATGGCAGCTAAATCACCGTCTAACTCAAGAACGAGTTCATAGTCATCTTTTTTCTCGAACTTTTCAATCTGTTTGACGCAGTATAGCGACCAAGAATGGTCCTTTCTCTTCTGGGAGATGACTTCCGATAAATACGAGTTGAGTCTATCCTGCGCAAGTTTCACCACATTAGTGGAGACCTGTTGACCTTTCTCCGACTTGAAAAATGAGTATCGGATCAAAAACTTGAAAATATCGTCCAACATCTTCGTCTTGTTAGTCTTGAATCTCTTGGTGCTCCTCAACAACAAGAGCAACTTGTCCATAACCCATTTGAGGATGTTATCGTTAGACTTCTTGTGAGCAATCTCTTCTGTAGTTTCCTTCTGCCCTTCTAAGGCTTTGTTGAACTCGGTAATCAAAATATCTTCGATAGTGGTGACAGTGCGATCAACGTCGCTATCGGAAATATCACTCACGTTATCCACGTAACTGAGTACACTGATGAGAGAGTCAGTTACCTTAGACTTGGTCAAGGAGTCAAAGTTCCAGCATCCTCCATTATCCTCGTTGAGAATTGATGTGAGCATTGGAGGAACCTTCGAGAGATCTCTTTGAGAAATCTGAATCATTAAATTGAGCGACTTGGTAGAAACCTTATTAAGAAGTCTGTCAGACTTTGCTGATTGGTTGATCAAGCATCTCATTAAGTTTGGAGTGAACAAGTCCAGGACCAAGGAAGCGGGCAATTTCTCGATGAAAAGATTAAAAATATCGAAACCCCAAAACTTGCGCTCAACGGACGATTTATCTGAAAACATGGTTTCGTCCACCACAACCTTCCAGAATTCTTTCAATAACAATCTTTCCGACTTGTCTGCCTTAGCTTTCTTTTTTGGTGTGGAAGAAGCTGATTTCTTTCTCTTCTTTGATGCAACTTGGATTTCCGCATCAATATCGTCCTCATTGTCTTCCTGGAAATATTTCAAAATGAGTTCCCATACGAAGGGAATTTTGGGTGACCATGTGCTCTTCTGCTTGGAGTTCTTGGATTTCTTGTCTTCCTCGCTCTTCTCACCATCGTTCACGGCATCCACGTCCTTCAACACTTTCGCCAACGTTGGAACATTTCCCTTGGACATTGGGTCGAAGTTTTTCCAGTTGTTGGTGGCTGTCACCTGCGAGGACACTCTAGATCTCAAGGGTTGAGGAATCGTCAAATGAACTGCAAGGCCCTCAACGGTGAAGGTCAAGCCTTCGTCGCTGACACTCTGCAAGAACATCACAAGCGTCGATTCATCGAAAAAAGAGGACTTCATGAAAAGAGTGAGGAACTGACAGAGGGTGAACATGGCAGTTTCTCTCAACCAAGACTTGGTGGCAGACAACTGTACGATCTGTTGCACGAACAGCACCAAAAGCTCCTGGTTCGAAACTTCGGAATTGAGCAAGATTTCAGAGTTGACCAAAGCCTGTAATCCAAAGAGTCTACCGAAAAGCACTGATCTGGTCTCTTTTCCCTTCATGGCGGATGTCACCTGAGTAGCCTTTACCAATTTGTCCAAATAGCTCTGGACAGTCAACTCGTAGGAATCTTTCAAAATAAGCTCCCTAATGAGCTCAGTCAAGGCCATGGAAAAGCCAAATCTAGCCGATTGTCTAGAGGTCGTCAAACCAGTGATGAGACGTTGAAGAGCATAATCATAGTCGTCAGTTTTGTCGACCTTAACAAGCTCCGATAACAACGCTGAGGCTGCTTCAATACGCTCTCCGGCAACTTCCGAGCCCAACTTATAGTAGTGGTCTTTCAGCACCGACATGAGTAGAGATTATGTGGAGAAGTGAGAGATGAGCTACATAAATTTTTGTTCGCGGTCTCAATCTGGCAACAATGTTGAATTAGTGCGTGTATACACGAGGAGCCAACCATGGCATGCCAACCCGGCATCAAAGATGGTAAATATGGAGAAAAATAGTAAAGTCATGCATGTTGAAATGAAGCTGAATCTGCTTGCTGTTGGGATGGAGGTGACATGGATCTAACATGCTGTCATATTCACATCTTACTTGTACCGCTCAAAGGTGGGTCAAGAAATTCTCCCGAACGACGAGCTTAATTGTAGGTCTGCTTTGGGAATGGGAAGGTTGGTCCAACCTCCTGGATGGACAAGGAAGCAGCCCATTGACCCACGTCAACGGCCTGAGGCAAAGTCTTCTCCTGGACCAAAGAAGCCAAGAAACCAGCAGCGAAGGCATCTCCAGCACCGTTGGTGTCGACAACAGCTTCAGCAGACAATTCTCTGACTTTGTACTCGTTGACATCAAAAGAGTCAGAAGCAGCGTCGTAGACAACCGTCACAGTAGGCTCAGTACCCTGAGTGAAAACGACGGTTCTAGGCTTGGAGGTGTTAGCCTTTGGCAACTTGGCAACGTGCTTGGCGATGGTCACCACATCGGTGGTGTCCAAACCGTGAGACTCAGCATAGGCAGCAGCCTCAGACTCGTTGGCGATAATGTAGTCACAGTATGGAAGAGACTTGTCCAATGGGTCCTTGAAGAACTGAGCAATAAAAGGAGCACTGAAGTTCAACACAAAAGTCTTGTTGTTGTCTGCAGCGTGCTTGCCCAACAACTCAATAGCTTCTGGGGAAACGGTCAAGTGGAAACCTCCAATGTAGAAGTACTTGGCGTTCTCAACGAGAGCCCAGTTCTCTGGCTTCTGCAAGTGCGAAGCGGTGAAGAGGTTAGCGGCAGCCAAATCGGTCACCAAGGATCTGTGCTTGCCACTGATCAAAGCAGCACACTTACCAGTAGCAGTAGATTCCTGGATCTGGTATTCAGTTCTCAAACCGTATTGAGCGTTGGCAGCCACCAACTTCTCGTAGTAGACGTCCTTTCCAGTTGAGCCAAAGTAGACAACAGACTCAGCAGGCAAGATGTACTGGGCACCTCTTGCAGCGTTCTGAGCAGCACCACCGGCGACCAACTTCAAGCCGTCCATCTTGAGGACTTCGTCGTAGATTGGCATGTGCTTTTCTTCAGCCAAAATGGCATCGTCAGCCTTCAAGTCGTACTTGGCCAAGTAGGCGGCGTCGACATCGACTTGCAAATCCAACAAGGGGTTTCCCAAACAAACCAAGGGGTAAGACATGTTAATAGAGTAGTTGAAGATTGAAAAGTTGAGCAGAGGTGCGAAAAATTAGTGTGGTGCGTGGGCTCGTATAGGTAGGTACGGGAAAAGTCGTGGGTTGGGATAGAGTAGATATAGGATAAAACAATGGTATTTGGAAATAGAATCAAATTATTGAAATGGATTCTTAAATTGAATTAATGAATCGGGATCTAAAATTGGATTAAAGAATTGGGATTTAAAAATTCGTAGACATTGAATATTATTCTGTTGTTATCTTTGTAGGTCTGAACGTAATGGACGACATTGGTTTTCAACACTATAGGCTGACAAATAAGTGAAATGTTGAAAAATGTTTACTGAAATTTCTTTAAACTGGTGGAAATTAACCAGTCCATTGAAGATCAAAAATAAGTAGTTTCCATATAAGATTATGTAAGCTTGTTACCTCTGGGTGACAGCTGATCTGCGCTCGTATATTAGCAACCAGTAATACCTGAAAGTTGACAGAATACTGGAGTTGGTCAAGATGTGGAAAACTGAAGGCACTCAAGGTGAGAGTTTGCTAGTCGTGCGGCTTGTTATCTCCTAAGATTGTCTTGAAGAATCTAATATGACTCAGATGATGTTATTTATACTGGTATTCACATTGTTTGGTGATCATGCAGCTGTGAAGTTGGCATCGTGATTGTTAAGCGGTGTTGTGAATTATTTGGTCGTGGAAGAGATTTAAGTAGGATTATTCTTGATTGATTTTACTTTTCTGATAATGACTAGATTCATATAATACGTAGAACTTGTTTTCACTATGGTAATCTCATTTGATAGATTGAGAAACGAACAAAACGCGTAGTTCACTCGAGAGTATTCTGGTTTAAAGATCAACGGAAAGTTATTTATTGGATTTACCAAGTAATGGCTAAAGCTTGTGCTATTCTATAACGTGGTGACTTCATTGGTAGTAAATTGCACATTCTAGGCAACCATATGACTGTCGAGAGTCTACTTCTATTCCAGTATAATATAAATTGTCTCCCTAATTCACCATGGTCTTCATCTGCTAAAAGGTGTGTTTCGAGTATCTAAGTACTCATCCGGCAATATTCCGAACTATTCCGGTCCAATTCCATTGGAAGCTTATGCGCTTAGGATCTCCGTGGAGTCGCGTTCCACTCTCACCAAGAAGTCAACCATATCAACGATGGATACAAATAACCAATTTGCTGACTCCAATCTCTCTCAATATCTTCTCTATATTCCATCTCCCTAAATTTTAATTCTTTCCTCGGCTCATCCGCCTCCATAACCTCGGGTAAGCTCATGTAGCCTTCATACCGTACCTACTGCCTACTAATCAAGAGTTGTGAGTGTTCCCAACATTTATCTCAACCATGTTACCAGTCTATGAAAATGATCCTTTGGCGGCATTGCGTCCGTTTCCGCAAGACCCACAGTCCTACTACGCTGCCCACTGGCATGAGATCGTTATCTCGGTGTTGTTTTACTTTGGCATCCAGGCGTTGTCCCCTATTGTCAGCACTAAACTCTTTGGCAACACCTACACCAGTCTCAATCCCAAGACGAAATTGAACTTCGACATCCATGTGGTGTCCATGGTGCAATGTTTCATTTCCATTGCCATCATAGTGCCGGCATGGTCCCATCCACATATCCAGGGCCGTGCTGATGATGCATATCTTTCTATCTTCGGCTACACTCCTTATAGTGGGTTTATCAGTGCCATCACTATCGGTTACTTTGTTTGGGACTCTGTGGTGTGTACTCTTCACTTGAAACTCTTCGGTGTGGGATTCTTGCTCCATGGATTCGCTGCGTTATTCGTTTTTGGTTGTTCACTCAAACCTTTCTGTTTACCGTGGGTGCCTGCGTTTTTGTTGTTTGAATTGAGCACTCCATTTGTCAACATCAACTGGTTTGCATCTAAATTACCTGCGGGTACCATCAGTGATCGTGTGGTTGCCATCAATGGTATCTGTTTGTTAGTGACCTTCTTCCTGGTAAGGATCTTGTGGGGTTTCTATGCGGTGGGTTTCGTCATGGTGGACATGTATAGACTGAGAGGACATGCGCATGCTTTCTTTCCATTCATGGTTTTGTCGTTGAATGTTATGCTCAATGTATTGAATGTTTATTGGTTCTCGAGGATGCTTGCAATTGCAAAGAAGAAGATCACGGGAGGACAGTCACGCAAGGAGACAATAAAGGTCGAATAGAGGTGGAAATAATGAGTTGTATATGAAGACCTGAGAAGAAGACAGTCAACAATGCAGTTGTGCAAGAATGTGGAAACCGAATATGGCAGGCAGTCCAGGTAACAGACTTGAATTGACACTTTCTTTCTACGCCAATTTGAATGAAAGTGAATTCAATGTCTTAACTTGCTGCATATTTCAACTTATGATGTTACAGTTCTAGTATGATATTAGATTTTAAAGACTAATGTTAGAGAAGGGTACTACTGTAGTAGTGGGGTGGATTCCAGTGATTTAACTCATTCAAATTAGCTGTTCACTGTTGCAAGCAGATTAACGTTAAACTTCTGAGCTTCAAGTAAGCCACTAATATGATAAATTTTGATTTCTTGTAGGAGAATCATTAATAGTCAAATTGTCGGTTTCAAGCTACATACACAGTTGGCTGTTCCCTGTTCAGACAAAAAAATTTAGAAGATCACCAAGTGCCAACTTCCATTCGTACTTATCTTCATTTCGATACATGAACTCATTTCAAAAAATACTTCCCTTTCTTTCAATCTTTTCCAATTCATTTGGTTCCTCCTTTCGGCCCCTCAACCTGTCATTCTGTCACCATACAGTGACAATTTGCACCCGATCCATATGATCTCCAACACGAATCATGGTCATTGCAACCAAAAAAAAATCTTACTCTTCGCTGTTTCGATTTTCGAACTCCATTCTAACCTCAAATTCGTCATTGTTACAATTACTTCCCCTTCTCTCACCATTTCCTCTTCAGATTCTCCTTCCTAATCTCCCTTGCTACTGCCTGCACTCTTTATGAAGGGCGTGTGCTAACCACAACTACAGGCTCTAAGTCATGTTCGCTCAGCCAGTCAACAAGAACACCCTACGCTGAAGCGCCTCAATACATCCAGCTAAAAGCACCGCCATCCACGTCAATATCCAATTCGTGGCTCCATCCTAATCGCAAAATCTGTATCTGTCGCTCCATTCGCCAGCGAAAACTATCCTCTTTCTGTTTATACCCGCCAGCGCCCCCAAAACTGAAGCCATGAATAACGAATACGATTACTTGTTTAAGTTGTTGTTGATCGGCGATTCCGGTGTCGGAAAGTCGTGTTTGTTGTTGCGTTTCGCCGACAACACCTACACCCAGGACTACATCTCCACCATTGGTGTGGACTTCAAGATCAGAACCATTGAACTCGATGGTAAGACGATCAAATTGCAAATTTGGGATACCGCCGGCCAGGAGAGATTCAGAACCATCACGTCCTCCTACTATCGTGGTGCCCATGGTATCATCGTTGTGTACGACGTTACCGAGCAGGAATCTTTCAACAACGTCAAGCAGTGGTTACAGGAGATTGACCGTTATGCCACCGGTGGCGTCATGAAGTTGTTGGTTGGTAACAAGGCTGACTTGTCTGACAAGAAGGTAGTGGAGTACACCGCCGCCAAGGAGTTTGCCGAGGCTTTGGACATTCCTTTCTTGGAGACTTCGGCTTTGTCGTCGTCTAACGTGGAGCAGGCGTTCTACACTATGGCTAGACAGATCAAGGCTCAGATGACCAGCAACGCAGGTGCTGGCAATGCATCGGCAACCAATGCGAAGACCAACGTGAATTTGCGTGGCCAGTCCTTGACTTCTAAGCAGAACAACTCGTGTTGTTAAGGCCACGAGAGTCTCGTTTTTGTTTGCCCAGGTATTTTTGTTCCCAAGGTGAGTCTTTTTCTGCATTTCAGTCGTGGCTAGAGGCTGATGGATGTCTTCCCAGTATTTTTCGTTAATATGATATGAGCTTGTGTCTACAGTGCTTGTGTCGAGTGCGGACCTTGCCTCGAAATGTCTTATTTTAATCAATTCAGCGAACAACGTAAACATAATATTGCACGTACAACACACCGTTGCTGTCACGCACAAATCTGCCTTTTCCGTACAAGTTTTCCTGGATCGCCCACTTATACTTGTCTGGAACCAGTCCGTCAAAGTGCACTCTAGGGTTACAGGTCACATAAGTATCTTCGAAGGCCGAGGTGTCACTCTTTCCCGTGACGACAGCCACCGTAGTCTCTGTCAACTTGACTACACCGTAGTAGGTGATGTAGACTCCGGCACCTTCAGGGGTCTTTCCGTACAACTTACAGTCCAATTCGTTATAACCATCCTTAAGGTTGGTGGTGATATCGTCAAAGCCGGTGACGCCCTCAACCTCCAATTCAAGTCCGTATTTGTTTTCCACGGTCGAGATCTTACCTTCGACGACCGAAGCTAACGATAATGTCTTGTTTCTGTCGGTATTTGTGAACACTGGGGCTGGATCACCTCCGAGTTTTAAATTGATAAGGAACACAGGCTCCAATTCGGGTGTCTTGGGCACGGAGGGAATTACTGAGGAGGCCATGGAGAAATTTGTGGTATCTATACTGATTCAATGTTAGAATGAATGTGTATGGGTTCAAAAAGTTCCGAGTGGGAATTGCCGTTTATATAGTGCTAAGAGTGGAGTGGTGCGTAAGTCCGTATGCCATTAATAATCCTGCGACATGTAATGTCAGATCATGGAGATAGAAACGGTTAAAATGCGATGATAAAGATAGTTGATGGGAAGAGTTGATATGAATACAGTGGGAGTACAAAGAGTTTGAGTTGAGAATTGTGAGAGTAAGTATGGTTTTTTTTCCAATTATTATTATTCTATTTCTTCTTGTTTCGAGGGATATTTCATCATTTGGAGGTTTTGATTGGTTGTTAAATGCTAAAGGCTCATGCGATTGTAAAAAGGCATCCATAGTCGAAAAGCTGGATAGTATGGTGTAAACTTTCTTTTTTCATTTGAGTAGAAGATAGTTGTATTTGAGCTGTTGATGCTCCGAATAATATGAATTTGAATTGATTAACTTTTAATTGAGTGCTTTAAGCATTTTCGGATGCATGCCCTTACGGTTCGAGCATGTTAGCTAATATTCATGTGTCACGACAAACTCCAACATTTGAGTCGTGAGGTTCAGAGCAGTAGTCGACAGTAACTTACAAATGATGAACATGCCACCATCTTGCTGACAAGATGGTGGTATGGAGAATATTGTGATTTTTCATTGATGACCCACTTTGGTGCCTTTATTCCTTGTCGTGAACTCAGTGGTAAAAGTTGCCACTTGAAGCTCTGTTCGTCCTATTTCAGCCACTCTATCAACCATTCGATCAGCTATTCTGTCAGCCACTTTAGAATTTCAAGTCAACTTGTTTGTAGCCAACAACGACTTTATCGAACATTGCTAACCTTGATATCGTCTTTGTCTTTCTGATTAGTAGACAGTAAACAAATGCTTTCAGCTCCTTGCCAGAGTCATGAATCTCATTTAAAGAAGCTTCTCCCAACTCGTCTCCCAACTCAAGACGATGTCTTCTCATCAAAATCGAATGTTCTCCTCGTAAAATAAATCAATGCTCATGACGGTCTTTAGGAACTTTCAAAATCATGCTCCGTTCATTCTGTGGGAAGAAATCAAGTTAAAGCGCATATCAAGCATTTAGTCAATTTGGTTGCAACATTTATGCCTATTGAATTGTCAAACGATGGAATGACGGCTTGATCGAAATGGGAGGGGGGCCAATAGTGTTACTGGCCCTCGCTTCGAAGACATCCGTTGTGAGCGATACATCGACTGCTCGAACAACTTATGGCCCTTCAAAAAAATTGCTCCCAAGCTTGTTGTCACTCAAAAACCGCATTACTAAAATTCACCATTACGGTGTTTTCAGTTGATATTATCAGTGTCAATCACCACTAAAACCAACCGTGGAAACTCTCCACCTTTTTTTTAATACTTGAAAAGCATCATTTCCTGGTTGAAAAAGATGATTTCCAAGAATAAGCATGTTACTTTCGAGAATAAGCAATGCTCCTTCAGAAGAAGAAGTCTATCCAAGAACTATTGTTTCCATTCCAAGTGTGGACTTCCATCTTTTAAAGGCATAATGTCAAAATAAAACCACAAACAAGGTCACAATATACTAAGATTGGAAAACAAAACAAAATTAAAGTATCTAACAGCAGCCTCATTTTCAGTCTCCAAAATTTGATAGGTACTTGATATTGTGCTGGTCTCAGCTTCCTTCTGTACTCTAGCCAAGTACATGATCAAATCCAGCTCTTTTACCAACGCCTATTTTGGTTGAAATATTTATTCTGAACTGAGCTATTCCAATTCCCAGCATGAGAATCCCGTTCTCTTTATCCTGGAACATTTTTTTGTCTCCGGAATAATATGTCTTATAATCAGACAAGTTCCTCAGAATGACTAGAGGTAAACAATATCCATCCAAACTGCTTGTTTATTTTGCAATCAAGTTGGTAAATAATCCTAAGGAGCAAGAAGTTACCATTAAATCATCTGGAAAGGAAATTTAATCTGGACAGTTCTTGATTACGTGAAGGGGACTTCTCAGACAATGCCTTTGATAGGAGAGACCCCACCAAGAAAGCATATTCTTGGGGGATTTATTTGAACTGTCTTGTTTCTAGAATTTAACATCAGTCAATCTAATGCTACTTTCTCTTATTAAAAATGTGCTTTAGATCATAGGGTGACTCACCTCTATTACCTTCTTTGCTGAAATGAGTAATCACCATCAAGAATTCCATCGAAATCTTTAGAAATATTAACGACCATCCAGATAATATTCTAAAATTAATTTCGAATGATAAACCTTCAAAAGAAAAAACTTTTGAGTCAATAGTTTGTTCGGAGAGGAGTGGAAGTTGGGTTTTATAATAGCAGAGAGGATTATTACTGAAAGCTCACGAATCGGAACATCTTCGTGAAAACCTTACTACAAGATGACAACTTAACATTACATGCATGAGCATGACAGACTTTTACCCATTCTGCGTCTAACATCTCCGTGACACGGATACATCGTCACGACCTCTTGAAGCTTGATGTTTCTGATGGATTGGCCACCAGAAGAGAAGAAATTGATATCTTTCCCAATTGTGGCCAATGCATTGTCATGGAATAATAAGACCTTTTAGGGTATGTCGCGTAGATCATTTCAGTCACAAAACACACACATGCATAGTTTTGGCAGGTGCCAATTACAGACTCATAACTTCTTGACGGCAAGCTTCGAATGGCTCCAAATGGTACGCGGTCGGTTGACTTACAGGACTGCAATGACTTGTGGTCAACCTTAGACGCTAATTTAAATTCATCCAGTTTACTCACGAACTCAACTCTGAAATTAAACCTCGGGTAATTCAATAGGGGCTTACAATTTCTAGAGGCTTAGGTTACACACGTACTGTTAATCATCCTCAGCTCTGAAACGCCTCTTACAGACTGAAACGGGCCAGTTATCTACCTGTGTGCCACGGTACATTTCTATGCTCAATAGCCAATGCCTCAGAGAATCCTCATTAGTGCTTGCGGTAATCATGGCATAGATAACTAACCCATGATCATCACGAGGGAAAATTTCTCACCACAACAGTCACCAATTGGGGCGAATCGGGCTTAGAATGGAAACGCCTCACCAGTATGTATGCCGTCGTGCATGATTCTGCGTCGACACCAGTTTTTCGATCGTAAATTATTGCCATTTCTCCGGAATAAGATACCAAGTCACGGGCAAAAAAGAGAAGGATTTCAAGGAAGACAAATGTCTTGCTACTTACTTGATGATTTCATTATACGACTATCTCGTAATTGTAAGCTTTTTTCTTCGTCTCGGAGTTATTCTGCTCACTATGATATTATCTGGTTAGTGACAAGTTTTTTTTCTTGGCACAGCGTAAAGTAAATACACCGCGGTCGCACGAGTCACCAATATGCCGACGAGCTTCTGCAGCTCATGCATGAGCTTCGCGGTATGGCTTCCACGACTAAGCCCATACCGCAAGAACAATTGCAACTATCTAGTCATTTATTCACTAAACTGACTTCACGACTTCATTTCACGATCTGGATCAGCCATTGGACTCGGCCCAAAAGAGTCGTCACCTTTATGGATGGAACGTCCTGTCAAATGCACAACATCACCCGCATTTCGCATTGAGATTTGCTCATATGCCGTATTTATGTTTATGTTGCAATTCCAATGCACAATTCACGATCGTACTTAAATTGGAGACGATTGCACAGATTTTTTTGTTCTTCAAGCAGATTTTCTTCTTCAACTCACTCAGTCTTTCGTTAACCTGACCTATACTTTCGTTAAAAACTGTTGAAAATCTAAAATGATTGCCTCTAAGCTTCTCGTCGTGGCTGGTTTCGTCGCCAACCAGGTGTTGGCCCTCTCCAACAAAAACGTCGCTCTTTACTGGGGGTAGAACTCTTACGGTGACCAGGACAAGTTGAGCACCTACTGTGAGAGTGACGACTTCGATGTCGTCATTGTTTCTTTTGTCAATGACTTCCCTAAGTTGGGCTTGAACCTCGCTAACCAGTGTGGTAACACTTTCTCTGACGGCTTGCTCCACTGTTCTGCTGTCGGTGAGGACATTAAGACTTGTCAGGCCAAGGGTAAAAAGGTTCTCCTCTCTCTTGGTGGTGCCGCTGGTAACTACGGCTTCTCTTCCGATGCTGAGGGTGCTGCTTTCGCTACCACCTTGTGGAACAAGTTCGGTGGTGGATCCGACGATGAGAGACCTTTCGATGACGCTGTTGTCGATGGTTTCGACCTTGACTTGGAGAAGCAGAACCAGGTCGGTACTGTTGCTTTCGCTAACGCTTTGAGAGCCCACTTCTCCGCTGACTCTTCTAAGTCCTACTACTTGTCTGCTTCTCCACAGTGCCCATACCCAGATGCTTCCGTTGGTGATGTTTTGGCTAACGTCCCATTGGACTACGCTTTCGTCCAGTTCTACAACAACCAGTGTGGTCTTGATGCTACCTTCAACTGGAACACTTGGGCTTCTTTCGCTGCTTCTGCTCCAAACCCAGACATCCAATTGTTCGTTGGCTTGCCAGGTGGCCCAGGCTCTGCCGTTTCCGGTTTCGTTGGCTTGGACACTGTCAAGAAGCAGATCACCCAGGATGTCTTGTGCAGCAAGAACTTCGGTGGTTTCAGCTTGTGGGATGCCTCTTCTGCCACCAACAACGTTAACCTGAACGGTGACAACTTCTACGTCCAGCTCAACGACTTCCTTGCCGGTGCCACTTGCCCAACCAGCTCTTCTTCTTCTTCTACTTCTGCTGCTACCTCCTCCTCTTCTTCCACTTCTGTTGCTGCTACCGTCGCTACTTCCGTGGCTACTTCTGCTGCTCCTCTGGCCTTGTACTCTAACTCAACCTCTTCGAGTGTTGACCAGGCTACTGTGGTCAAGACCACTGTGATCGAGGAGATCTACACCACCGTTTGCCCAGATGACAACGGTGTTTTGACCACCATTGTTGCTACTAACATTAAGACCGTGACCTTCACTGGCGAATGTGAGTGCACCAAGGGTGGCAACAAGAACGGTGTTGCTCCAGCTACTGAGACCACCAAGGCTACTGGTGCTGCTACTGGTGCTACTGGTGCTTCCGCTGCTACCGCTGTCACCACCAAGGCTGCTGTGACCGGCTCTGCTGAGCAGGACACCACCATCACCGTCCTCTACACCCAGACTGCTGCCGGTAACGGTACTAAGCCAGCTCAGATCTCCTCTTACGAGTACAGCGGTTCTTCTTCTAAGGCTGGTGTATCTTTGTTTGTTGTCTTGATGCTCTCTTTGCTCCAGCTCTTCTAGATTTTTTAGCTAATCTCTAGACATGAATGAATACCTCTAGATTATGAATCAATATTAGCACTAGTTCCAAGTGTAGTATGATGAACAAAATGTGAAATTGGTATGTTCCGATCACAACGAATAAAATGCTACAATACATCTGTATAGGAGAACGACTACATATTTCTCTGAACGTGTTTTGCCATCACCTCTGAATGTCCATCAGAGTTCTATACCATGTAAGAACTGTGGACAACTCGATAGGCTCTGGCGCTTGCATTTGCCAAGCATAACGTCGTCTTTCACTCGTACCCACTGGTAGTTCATTTGGCAATTAATTGGTCAGGTTGCCAACTTATAGCATACAATGTTTACTGTCCTATACCATAACTAACTCTGCATACTCCATCTAAGTAGACATTTGTATTTGCTCTATCTCGAATTCATAAACTATACGAGATCCGATTTGACAGCTTGCTTTACTATAAATAACATTAACTATTCTTTCAGTCTAAATACTTCTCTCAATGATTTGTCCTATAGAATATTTCTCATCCATCTATGTTACTTGGTAGTGATTTCAGTGCGCACGCCCTATTGAGTACCACATCCACCAGTAATTCTCAGCAACTCCACCCACTCAAACTGATATTGAACTTGAGAAAATATTCACGTTCTAAAAATCGTCTATATATCCTCAAATTTCCCCTTCTATCTCTTTCTTTTTCTATATTTCCTCACGTAAACAAATCCCCAACTCCATCCAAACCTCCACCATCCACTCGCAATCCTGCTTGTAAGTCTCCAGTCCAAGTGGCGATCAACTACTACAACCAACAATGTCGTCTGGAGATACCGAAATGAAAGACGCCGTGGCCCCCCACGACCAGAAAACTGAAGCGACTCCATCTACTGAGATCTCATTGGTTGATGAAATTCTGCTGGGCTTTGGCTCCTTGCACAAATCTGCTGCCAACTTCGACAACCGGTATGTTTCGAAGGTGTTCCGTGATTTGGGCTCCTTGAGACGTAAGATTGCCAAAGATCCCCAAGCGTTGGTTTCTGTCATTGTGAAGACATACCCAGCAGACCTGCCCAGCAGAGCCACCTTGTTGGCGCAATTGCCTCTGGTGGCCGAAACAATGGACGTCGAGACCCCATCCGAATTGCTTCCGGACGTCAACGTCTATGTGCACTTGCTAGTGCAGCTCTACCTCTTGGACACCCACAACTTGGATCAGTTGGACAAGTTCAATCAGTCGTTGCTTGTGTTGTTGCTGTCGTACAATAGAAGGTCGTTGGACTTTATCGTGGCCAAAGTGTGGTTTTACATTGCCAGAACCTACGAGTTACGCAATGACTGGTTGGCCATCCGTCCAGCGCTCTTGTCTGCATTGAGATCAGCTACCTTGAGACACGATGACGAGACCACCGCATCCATCGTCACCTTATTGTTGCGTAACTACTTGTCTACACATGATATCATCCAGGCTGCCAACTTGTGTGAGAAAATCGTTTTTCCAGCAAACGCAGGCAACGCCTTGACGGCCCGGTACTATTACTACTTGTCGCGGATCCACACCATCCAATTAGACTATTCTTCGGCCCACGAATGTGTAGTGGCCGCCATTAGAAAGGCTCCACAGACAAAGTTGGCCAAAGGTTTCTTGCAGGAGGCTACTAAGTTGAACATTATTATCGAGTTGTTAATGGGTGACATCCCAGAATTGCGCACGTTCAAGTCTGCTTCTGGCAACTTGGAGCCTTACTTCTATGTGACAAAGGCAGTGCGTTCCGGTGACTTGAAGTTCTTCGGTGATGTGTTAAACAAGTACGAGTCGGTGTTCGTTAAAGATAACAACTTCACCTTGGTGTCCAGATTGCGCCAAAACGTCATCAAAACAGGTATCCGTATGATCTCTTTATCGTACTCTAAGATTTCCTTGAAGGACATCTGTATAAAGTTGCACCTTGATTCAGAGGAGGCCACTGAGTATATCGTATCAAAGGCCATCAGAGATGGCGTTATCGAAGCAAGCGTCAACCACGAGTACGGTTACATGCAATCTAAAGAGTTGTTGGATGTGTACTCGACGAAGTTGCCCCAGGAGGTGTTTGACCACAGAATCCGCTTCTGTTTATCGTTACACACCGACTCAGTCAAATCTATGAGATATCCTTCTGACGATAACAAGGCTGATATGAGTCGCAATAATCTAGACATACTTGATGACGAGATGGGGTTGTTGCAGGCCATTGAAGATGGTGACTTGGACGACTTCATGGAGTAATTTACTCGCACAAATAAAATATAATTACGACGCCATTGTAGGTGAAAATCAAGTCAGGTTTGGTTAAGTACCTTATAAATTCCTCTTTTGTCTTTTCAAATGTTGTCAATAACTCAATAACTCAATACCTACATAGTATGCACACTTTCATATTCAAGATTCATCAACTCAATCTTCATAGTCACTATGTCAGAGACCGACAAAGTCCGATTTCACTTGGACAGAAACCTTAGTGGTGTGACTCAGGATCCTTTTCTCCAGGATGAAGAGAGCATTCCCATTGCAGACTTAATTCCTCAAATTCTTCACGAAAGACAATCATTTCTCAACATTACTGAAGAACAGCTTCAAGATGAAATCAACCAGGGAGACATTGATAGAGAGGAGGAAGATGATGAATCACAACTTCACAATGCTAAAGAAGCTGATGAAGATACTGAATCGGCTTATCAGGCATTTCAGAAACGTAAATTCGAGCTTTTGGGCAACATCAACTCGGCTATGAATGAAACCTCGCTTTCCCTCGACTTTGTGTCGTTGCTCATGTCTGCTGTCAAGCCCAACGTGGCCAAGACTACTATCTCCCCTCACTTGACTAAGAATGTTCCTCTTGGGTCACTCAGTTCCGATAGACTTACCATGGATGAGGACTCTCAAGACAAGGCTAAAGGTGCTAAGCGAGACAACCCAGAAAGCATAGGATTGGGATGGAAATACCAGTCGCTCACGCACATAACAGGACTATTCAAGAATGCGGGAGCCCAATTGAGGGAGCAAGTTCATATTGAGCATCGATATTGGAATATGATTAACAAGGTGTTGGGACATGGAGAAGTGCTTTTTAAGGTTCGTGATCCAAAGACTGGCGCCAGAGCGATCGGTGTGAAATATGGATACGGAGACTCGGGATCAAATTATTATGATAAAGGTCTTGCAGTGCTACGAAAGGATGAGCAGACTGGAGATGTCACCTTTAGTCCCATCATGACTGGCAACCACAAGATCAGTCAAAAGTCCAATAAGTACACGCGAATCAAGGTTTTGAGCAAGATTGATGACGATTTCATGTTGACTGGTCAATCTTTGTTCGATAAGGATGCTATAGCAGACAAGAGCGAATTCAAGGTGATTAATGATATTGAGAAAGCACGGTACTTTTTGTTCGAGGATGACCTATTCTACCATTTGATTCGTGAGGCAAAAAACTTGATCAATTATAATGTGTCCATCATTTCTAACAGAATCATCATTGAGATATTCGACCAGATCATTGAGATTGAATCTGTGGTGTATGACGAAGACAACGAGGAGGAGTTAAACAACACCTATCAGAATATCAACAAGGAGTCATCCAAAAACAATGATAAGGCACAGGCTATCTACATCTTTCTCAAGTTGATGTTGTGCTGCTATTATGATTACAATCTTGAGCTCAAACAGAAGATCCCCACTTCTTTTACCAAGTGGAAACAGTCAAATTCCCATCCATTGATGCTACGGCCACTTATTGGGCACATGAGACACGAGATTAATGTACATCGCATGAACATCATTCTCAATAACGTGTGCAAGGCATTGGATGCTACTAAGTTAAGCTACGAGATAGCAGAGGAGAAGTATGTGAATTTACATACGGAGAAGCTCACAAATCCGTTCAGAAAGGCCGTCACCAAGCCTTTGTCTAAGTTCAAAGTGATTCTACAGAAGTTGTCAACCAAAGAGTACTTGAACGTGGAGGTTGAAGTGACCTCCTCAGATATATTTGTGAACTTAGTGGTTGTGTTGACTATCTCGAAGTACAACAATATTGAAGACCTTAAGCAGAACCAGCAGGGTAGCAACGTGCTACTGCTCAAGTTTACGGATTTGATGGACATCGAGGAGAGTTTGAATTGGAGTATTTTGAATTTCTTGCAGAAATAGATCAACCAGAAAATAAAACATCTTCTCAAAATAAGCATTTTGCTCCTAGCTTTAGTTGATCTTAAGTAGTAAGTTCCTTTGAATTACCATAGACTTTTGAAGTACGTTGTCCCTTTGAAATAGCATATTCTTCCTAAAAGTTTACTCAACGGGAACAACCTGTGAAGCAACATGGTCTCTCAACTCTTCGCCATGCTCTTCAAGATAATGCTTTGCTCTGTAGTATTTTTCGTCACGCAAGTTGTTGAAAATCAAAAAATGGATCCAGATCTCCAAAAATGAATACGTAAACACCAAGTTGTTT
>Ga0160505_100024_pt1 | contig 138215 bp, 123 predicted proteins | sample DIDeMG_FD_108225 | JGI IMG/M metagenome (GOLD analysis project Ga0160505, IMG submission 108225) | Enriched chicken feces microbial communities from UW Madison campus, WI, USA - DID2874_E49_Stillage MG | ecosystem: Host-associated > Birds > Digestive system > Large intestine > Fecal ... | reverse complement strand
GCGGCCTCGATGGTCGCGTTCAACGCCAACAGATTCGTCTGCTCCGCAATGGACGTGATGACCTTGACCACGTTGCCGATCTCCACCGAGGACTCCCCCAGCTTCGCGACCTGATCATTCGTCACCGCAGCAGCATCCGTGGCCTGACCAGCGACCTTCGCCGCCTGCGACGCGTTCTGCGCGATCTCCCGAATACTGGCACCCATCTCCTCGGCACCAGCCGCCACCGTCTGCACATTCCGCGACACCTGCTCGGCAGCAGCCGCCACCACACCCGCCTGCGCCGACGTCTGATCCGATCCCGCGACCACCTGGTGCGATGCGGCCGACAGCTCCTCGGCGGCGGCCGCCACCGTGTGCGAGGTCTCCACCACACCGGCCATCAGCGACCGCAGCGACCCCTGCGCCTCGTTCAGCGCCGCGGCCATCCGGCCCAGCTCATCCCGCGAATCCAGCTGCACCGACACCGTCAGGTCGCCGTCACCGATCGCCTCCACCGTCTGCTGCACCCTGCGCAGGTCACCGATCAGGCGGCGCACCAGCACCACACCCAGACCCGCCGCCAGCAGCGCACCGATCAGGCCGGTCACGATCATCACCATCGTGGCGCTGTTCGCCTGCCGGTCGGCCGCCGCGATGTCGGCGTTCGCCTTGGCGTTCACCGAGTCGGTCAGCGCCTGTAGCGCGTCACCGATCTCGGTGGTCACCGGCCGCACCTGGTCCGCGTAGGCATCGTGATACGCCACCGCGCCCCGGTCGGCCTCCGGCTGGATCTCCTCCGCCAGATCCTGGTAGCGGGCGTAGGCATCGGTCAGGCTCGCGTACGCGTCCTCGTCCAACACGAAGGGCGCATAGCCCTCGATGTTGGTCAGCGCGTCCGCGTCGAAGCCCTCCCGGTCGCTGATGATCCCCGCCCGGTCCGCGGCCGGGACCATGCCGTACTCCAACACCCGGGCCCGGCTCGCCTGGAACCAGCGCTGGGTGTTCACCAGGTACGTCTGCGGCTCGACAGCGGTCTTGCCCAGCTCCGTCACCGCGCTGTCCAACGCGTGCAGCCGACTGATCCCGACCACGGTCACCGTGATCACCACGGCGATCAGGATGCCGAGCACACCGCCGATCCGGGCGCCCACCGGCAGGTCGTGCACCCGCACGCGGCGTCGGGTGGAGGTGGTCTGAGGTGCCGTGGCGGCCATGCGGGATGCCCTTTCGATCGGAAGGTCGTCCCTTTCCCGATCGACGGGGCTGTGAGCTCGCTGAGGACTCGACCGGGTGAGGTGGCTCCCACCCGGAGGGGTGACGACGCGCGCGGCCGACGACGGAAGCGAGCAGACCACGGCTTTCCCGATCCGCTTCGACTCGAGCGCCCAACAGATGGCGACGGCGTCGGGGCATGGCGCACACGTCCCGTGGGTTCAGGTAGCCGCCGCGCCCACCGCTCGGCGTCGGGCGGCGATCACCACCTGCGACCCCCATGGCTCCGTGAACCGCTGCTCCACCTCCACCGTCAGACCGACGGCCGTCAGCAGCTCCGCCAACCGCTCTGGCTGCCACCGGTAGGTCGTCCAGCTCACCGGCACACCGCCGTATGCCTCGGTGCGTTGCTGCTCGCCGTCACCGACGTGGAAGCCCATCAGCGCCAGTCCACCGGGCCGCAGAGCCCGCGCCCAGCCCTCGAACACCCCCGGCAACAGTGGGCGGGGCAGGTGGAACAACGACCACCATCCCAGCACCCCGGCCAACGACCCGTCCGGCACGTCCACCGCGGTGGCCGATCCCACGTCGAAGCGCAACGCGGGGAACCGCCGCCGAGCCTGCTCGACCATCCGGGGAGACAGGTCGACCCCCCGCACGTCCACCCCGAGGTCGGCCAGAAAAGCACTGACCTGCCCCGGCCCACACCCGACATCGAGCACGTCGCCACGGTCACGCACCTGCTCGGCGAAGGCGGTCAGCACCGACCGCAACCAGGGCTTCCCGTCCAGTTCGGCCACCCCGAGGGCGACGTAGGTGTCGGCCACTCGGTCGTAGTCGTCACGCAACGTGTCCAGGTCCATGCGCGGGCACGCTACCGACGACCACCGACGCGACGAAGGCCCCGCATCCATCGATGCGGGGCCTTCGTGTCGGTGCGCCATCAGGGACTCGAACCCCGAACCCGCTGATTAAGAGTCAGCTGCTCTGCCAATTGAGCTAATGGCGCGCAAGAGAGAAGTTAGCACCCCCGCGGCGTCGAACGCGAATCGGTTCCCGCCCGCCGGGGCCGGTCGTGATGCAGGTCACGCGGTGTGCGGCTCCTGCGCCTCTCCCGACTCCGATGCGTCCGGGTCCTGCCACCACTCGTCCTCCGGCAGCCCCTCGGCGTGCAGGATCTCGGTGGAGCGGGGCTCGGCGGCCGCGAGGTCGGCGAGCAGGGTCAACGGCACGTGCTCAGCGAGCAGGTCCATCACCGATTGCGCCTCTTCCGGCGCGTGATCGTCGCCCACGACCACTCCTTCCGTCGGCGACCATCGGAACACCCGCTGATCGGCTGTGCAACAGCTAGAGATAGAGGCCGGTGCCCTCGCCGCCGTCGCGGGGTTCGGCGACGGCGTGCACGTCCTTCTCCCGGAGCAGCAGGTAGGTGGTGCCGGCCAATTCGACCTCGCCGCGCTCGTCCGGGTCGAAGAGCACCCGGTCGCCGACCGACACCTGGCGCACGTGCTGTCCGGCGGCGACCACCGCGCCCCAGGCGAGGCGCTTGCCGACCACCGCGGTCGCCGGGATCACGATGCCCGCGCTGGACCGTCGTTCGGCGGCGTCGGCGTCCAGTTCGACCAGCAGCCGGTCGTTCAGCATCCGGATGGGCAGCTCGGGGCGGGGAGTCGCGGTCACGGGACCAGACGCTACCTGTCAGCACTGCGGCACTGCGGCACTGCGGCACGGCAACACTGAGGCACTGATTACCCTGTCCCGGGGCGCGCTCGGCGCCCTCCGACGTGAGGAGACGCCATGCCGCGCCTGACCGTGGGCGACGCCGCCCCCGACTTCACCCTGCCGACCGCCGACGGTGGCACGTTCAGCCTGTCCGAGCTGCGCGGTGAGCATGTCGTCGTCTACTTCTACCCGGCCGCCGGGACACCGGGCTGCACCAAGCAGGCCTGCGACTTCCGGGACTCGCTCGCTTCCTTGCAAGCGCAGGGCTACCGGGTGGTGGGGGTCTCGCCGGACTCCCCCGCCAAGCTGGCCCGCTTCGCCGAGCAGGAGGCGCTGACCTTCCCGCTGGTGTCCGACGCCGACCACGCGGTGATGGAGCAGTGGGGCGCCTGGGGTGAGAAGAAGCTCTACGGCAAGGTCGTCACCGGGGTGATCCGGTCCACGGTGGTCGTCGACCCGGCGGGTGTGGTCCAGCTGGCCCAGTACAACGTGAAGGCCACCGGTCACGTCGCCAAGTTGCGCCGCGACCTCGGGATCGACGCGGCGTGACGTCCGCGCCTGGCATCATCGCCGGGTACGCGGGAGTGGTGTAACGGTAGCCACGCCAGGTTTAGGTCCTGGTGCTCGATGAGCGTGCGGGTTCGAATCCCGTCTCCCGCACACGGAACGACCCCCGCACCGGATGGTGCGGGGGTCGTTCGTTCGTGCTCAGTTCTGTGCTGCCTCGGCGGCGGCGATCTGCGCCCGGACGTCGTCCATGTCCAGGCTCTTGACCGCGTCCACCACCTGCTGCAGGGCCGGGGCCGGCAGGGCACCCGCCTGGTTGAACACCAGGACGCCCTCACGGAAGGCCATCAGCGTGGGGATCGAGGTGATCTGGAGCTGAGCTGCCAGCTCCTGCTCCGCCTCGGTGTCCACCTTCGCGTGGACGATGTCGGGGTGCGACTCCGAGGACTGCTCGAAGATCGGTCCGAACCGCTTGCACGGGCCGCACCAGTCCGCCCAGAAGTCCACCAGGACGATGTCGTTCTCGTCGATCGTCTTCTGGATGGACTGAGCGGTCAGCTCGGTCGTTGCCATCAGTCGCCTCCTGTTGCTTCGTTGAACGCCGGTAGAGCGTTCGCGCCGGGTCCAGTATTCCCGTCAGCGCGTCGGGGATGCCTGTCGGGAGCGACTCGGGGTAGAACATCCAGATGACCGACACCGCTGACCTGCCCCCGGAGCCGACCGAGCCCGACCGCCCCGCCGGGTGGTTGAGCCCCGAGGGGATCGCCCAGGTCCGTCGGCAGATCCCGCTGCTCTACGTGGACGCCGTCCCGGTCCGGGTGGACGACTCGGGCGACGTGGTGGCCGTCGGTCTGCTGCTCCGGGTCACCCCGGAGGGGGTGATGTCCCGTGCCCTGGTGTCCGGCCGGGTGATGTACCACGAGCGGGTGCGCGACGCCCTGCTGCGGCACATCGAGAAGGACCTCGGTCCGATGGCACTGCCCCAGGTGCCCCCGTCGCCGCAGCCGTTCACCGTCGCCGAGTACTTCCCCACCCCCGGTGTCACGCCGTACCACGACCCCCGCCAGCACGCGGTGTCGCTGGCCTACGTGGTGCCGGTCACCGGCGACTGCCGCCCGCAGCAGGACGCCCTCGACCTGGCGTGGCTGACCCCGGAACAGGTGTGCAGCGAGCAGGTGCAGGTGGAGATGAACGGCGGCCAGGGGCTGCTGCTGCGCCAGGCCATGGCGCACGTCGGCCGGATGCCGTGATCGGGCGGCGGCTGCTCACCGGGCTACTGGCCCTGGTCGCGGCCACCGGTGTCGCGGTCGAGGTGGGCAATGCCCTGGCGGAGGGTGGAGACGGCGAGCGGCTGATCCGGCTGTTCAGCTACTTCACCATCCAGTCGAACCTGCTGGTCCTGCTCGCCGCCATCCTGCTCACCCTGCGCCCGACCGGTGGCGGCCGACTCGCGGCGGTCATCCGGTTGGACGCACTGCTGTGCATCATCGTGACCGGCGTCGTCTACCACGCGGTGCTCGCGGGTGAGGCGGCGACCCTGACCCCGAGCGGTGCGTTCGCGAACCTGTTCCTGCACACGATCACGCCGATCGGTGCCGTGCTGGTCTGGCTGCTGATCGGTCCGCGCCCGCGCTGGTCCTGGGCCACCATCGCCTGGTCGCTGGTCTACCCGTTGGCGTGGGTGGGGTACACCTTCGTGCGCGGGGCGTTGGTCGACTGGTACCCGTACCCGTTCCTGGACGTGACGGAGATCGGCCTGGGGGCGGCGCTGCTGAACACCGGGGTGATCGCGGTGGCGTTCCTGGTGCTGGCGACGGCGGCGCGGTGGGTGGAGCGGGCGCTGCCGGCGACGCCTACAGCCGCACCGACTCCCACCCCGCCAGATCCGCCCGCATCGCCCGGTCGTGGGTAGCGACCACCACGGCGGCTGAGGTGACCTGCAACGCGGCGGTCAGCTCGTCCACCAGCCCGATCGACAGGTGGTTCGTGGGTTCGTCCAGGATCAGCACCTGCGGCGCGGGCACCAGGGCCATCCCGAGTGCGAAGCGGCGGCGCTGCCCGACGGAGAGTTCGGCGAGCGGGCGGTCGAGGTCCTCCTCGTCCAGGAGGCCGAGCGACGCGATCGGGACGATGTGCTCGGGGTCGAGGGCCCCGGTGCGCAGCAGGTCCAGGGCGCGGGCGGCGGCGGCCTCGAAGCCGGTCATCCGGAGCTGTTCCGGGGTCCCCTCGTCCTGCGCGAGCACGCCGAGCCGGAGCGCGCGGGCGGCACTGCGGTGGCCCCGGTCGAGGGGGAGCCGACCGGCGAGGGCGGCGAGCAGGGTGGATTTGCCGGCGCCGTTCGGGCCGGTGACCAGGAGCCGTCCCGCGGGCGGCAGTTCGATCCGGACGCCGGGCAGGTCGAGTCGACCGTCGACCCGGGGTGCGCGCAGTTCGAGGAGTGGGCCACCGCGGTAGGTGTCCTCGACCCGGCCGGAGGTGGGCAGGGACGGCAGGTCGGGGAAGGCCAGCGGCAACGGCGGCACGGGGACGTCGACCGCCTCGGCCTCCAGCTTCTGCACCAGACGGTCGGCGGCCTTGACGTGGATCCTGGCCCGGGTGCCGCGGCGGTGCTTCTGCGAGCCCTTGGGCGGGCGCCACTCGTCGGAGAGCCCCTCGTAGGAACGGTCGAGGCGCTGGGCGAGCTGGATCGCCCGCTTGCGTTCCTGGGTGTAGCGCACCCGCCAGCGGCGCAGTGCCTGGTCCTTGGCGAACCGGTAGTCGGCGTAGCGGGTGGCGCCGTAGAGCACCGGGCGGCCGTCCATCGACGGGTCGAGGTCGAGGATCGCGGTCATCACGTCGTCGAGCAGCTTGCGGTCGTGGGTGACAATCAGGACCACGCCGGGCCACTGCTGGAGCTGCGCCGTCAGGTAGTCGATGCCGCCGACGTCCAGGTGGTTGGTCGGTTCGTCCAGCAGCAGGATGTCGGCGCGCTCGGCGATGTGGCAGGCGAGCCGCGCCCGGTAGGCCTCCCCGACGCTGAGCGACCCGAGGGCGCGCGCCGGGTCGCGGGGGGCACCGAACCGGGTCAGCGCCTCGTCCACCCGACGGTCGATGTCCCAGGCCGCCAGGCGCTCCGCGGCGGCGATGGCCTCGCTGAGCGCGCTCAGATCGCCGCCGTCGTGGTCGAAGTCGGCGACCACCCGGTCGAGCCGTTCGGCGGCGGCCCGGACCTGCCCGGCGGTGCGGGCGATCAGGTCGCCGATGGTGGCCTCCGGCGGCAGGTCGAGCTCCTGGTGCACCACCGACACCGAGCCGACGGTCCGGACCTCGCCCGCCGTGGGCACCAGGTCACCGGCCAGCAGGCGCAGCAGGGTGGTCTTGCCCACGCCGTTCTCCCCCACCACACCGATGCGTTCCCCGGCGGAGGCCGTGAGCGCGACGGCGTCCAGCACCGGCCGACCCGGGTAGCCGAAGCTGACCCGGTCGGCGACCAGGTGCACCTCAGGCACGCAGGACCTGGACCACCGACGGCACCAGCGCACGGAATGCCTGGCCGCGGTGCGAGATGGCGTTCTTGCGCTCCGGGGTCAGTTCGGCCGCCGTCAGGTCACCGCCGTCGACGATCAGGATCGGGTCGTAGCCGAAGCCGTGCTCCCCTCGGGGGGCGTGCGCCAGCCGACCCGCCAGATACCCCAGCTCGACGTGCTCGGCACCGTCCGGGGTGACCAGAGCCGCCGCGCAGGTGAACCTGGCAGCCCGGTGCTGGTCCGCGATGTCGCCGAGCTGGGCGAGCAGCAGGTCCAGGTTGGCCCGGTCGTCACCGTGCCGGCCCGCCCAGCGGGCGGAGAAGATGCCGGGGGCGCCGCCGAGCACGTCCACCGACAGCCCGGAGTCGTCGGCCACCGCGGGCAGACCGGTGAAGGCGGCGAGCGCCCGGGCCTTGATCAGGGCGTTCTCGGCGAAGGTGACCCCGTCCTCGACCGGCTCCGGTGCGCCGACGTCCCGGGCGCTGACGATGCTCGCCGGGTCCAGGTCGGGCAGCGCGGGGACCAGGATGGCGCGCAGTTCGTCCAGCTTGTGCGCGTTGTGGGTGGCGAGCACCAGACGCGGTTCGGTCATGCCGCGCCGCCGTGCACGGTGACCCGGCCCTGGGTGGCGAGCGCCTCGGCCTGGACCCGGGCCAGCTCGCGGGTACCGCCGACCGCGAGGTCGAGCAGCTGGTCCAGCTCGGCGCGCTTGAACGGGGCGGCCTCGGCGGTGCCCTGCACCTCGACGAAGTCGCCGGAGCCGGTGACCACGACGTTCATGTCGGTCTCGGCGCGCACGTCCTCGACGTAGGGCAGGTCCAGGACCGGACGACCGTCGACGATGCCGACGCTGACCGCCGCCACCGAGTCGGTGAGCACAGCCTTCGTCGCGTCGATCGCGCCGCGCTCGATCCCCCAGGCCACGGCGTCCGCCAGGGCCACGTAGGCGCCGGTGACGGAGGCGGTGCGGGTGCCGCCGTCGGCCTGCAGCACGTCGCAGTCGAGCACGATGGTGTTCTCGCCCAGCGCGGAGACGTCGATGATCGCGCGCAGCGACCGGCCGATCAGCCGGGAGATCTCGTGGGTGCGACCGCCGACCTTGCCGCGCACCGACTCCCGGTCGGAGCGGGTGGTGGTGGCGCGGGGCAGCATCGCGTACTCGGCGGTGACCCAGCCCTGACCGGAGCCCTTGCGCCAGCGCGGCACGCCCTCGGTGAACGAGGCGACGCACAGCACCTTGGTGCCGCCGAACTCGACCAGCACGCTGCCCTCACCGGCGTCCAGGTAGTGCCGGGTGATGCTGATCGGACGCAACTGGTCGAGGGCGCGCCCGTCCGGGCGAGGGGTGTCGGTCATACCGGCCACCCTAACCGCGGGGGGTGTCAGAGCTCGATCCGCAGACCGGGTCGCGCCAGCTGGGTGGGGCCGTCGTACTCCCCCACCGCCTCGGCCAGGGTGGCGGCCGGGTCGTTCCACGCGACCAGGTGGGTCAGCACCAGGGACCGGCTGCGACCACGGGCGGCGGCGCGGCCGGCCCGCGCACCGGTCAGGTGGATGCCGCGCGGCGTGTGCGGGGTGCCCTCCAGGTACGCGGCCTCGGCGAGCAGCAGGTCGACGTCGGCCGCCAGCCGGTCGAGCCCGGGGCACTCGTCGGTGTCGCCGGTGTAGGACAGCGTGGCGGTCTCGCCCGGTCGCACCGAGGACGGCCCGGTGATCCGCAGGCCGAAGGCGGGCACCGGGTGCTCCACCGCCACCGGCTCGATGGTGAACGGTCCGACGGTGACCGGGACGCCGTCCTGCCAGTGGCCGATGGTCAGGTGGCCGCCGGTGTCGGTGGCCGGGTCGTGGCCGGAGAGCTGGGACAACCGTTCGGCAAGTCCCGCCGGGCCGAACATCGGCATCGGTTCGGTGCGCGGGCAGCCGGTCGGCGCGTAGCGCAGCATCACGCCCAGCACCGGGATGTCGGCGACGTGGTCGGCGTGGGTGTGGCTGATCGCGATCGCGTCCAGGCAGCTCGGGTCGAGGTGGGTCTGCAACGGACCCAGCGCACCGTTGCCCAGGTCGAGCAGCAGGTTCCAGGTCCGACCGTCCGCGTCGTCGGCCTGCACCAGGTAACTGGACGCAGCCGACTCCGGGCTGGGGAACGACCCCGCACACCCCACGACGACGAGCCTCATCCGAGCGCCTCCTACCGGCCGCTCCCCCATCGGGCGACCCTTGTTACCGCGCCATGATGCCGTGCTGAGGGCGTTCGTGGTCGGCCGATGGACCCAGATCACAGGTGGCGCTGGTCACGCCGGACCCGACCGGCCCGGGCGGGCTCACGCCAGGCGCAGGGCGTCCCGGGGCTCGACGGCACTGACCTCGGGTCCGAGGAACCGGCGGGCCAGCCGCTGGAAGGGTTCCGGGTCGCCGGTGGCCAGGAAGCGGTGCTGCGGCGGGCCGGCGGCCGGATCACGCTCGAGGTCGTGGGCGACCAGGGTGCGGTAGACGTCCTTGGCGGTCTCCTCCGCCGAGGACACCAGCGTGACGCCCTCGCCCATCACGTAGGAGATCACGCCGGTGAGCAGCGGGTAGTGCGTGCAGCCGAGCACCAGGGTGTCCACCCCGGCCTCCTTGACCGGCCGCAGGTAGTCGTCGGCGACGGTGAGCAGCTCCGGCCCGGAGGTGATCCCGGCCTCGACGAACTCCACGAACCGGGGGCATGCCTGCGTGGTCAGCTCGATCCCGGGGGCGACGGCGAAGGCGTCGTCGTAGGAGCGCGACTCCACGGTGGTCTTGGTGGCGATGACGCCGATCCTGCCGTTCCTGGTCGCGGCGACGGCACGCCGGGCGGCGGGCAGGATCACCTCGACCACCGGGAGGCCACGGCGCAGGGTGTACCGCTCGCGGGCGTCGCGCAGCACCGCCGAGGAGGCCGAGTTGCAGGCGATCACCAGCATCTTCACCCCGGCGTCCACCAGGTCGTCCATCACCTCGAGGGCGTGCGCCCGGACGGCTGCCAACGGCTTGGGACCGTAGGGCGAGTTCAGGGTGTCGCCGATGTAGAGCACCGACTCCTGGGGCATCTGGTCGAGGATGGCGCGGGCGTTGGTCAGACCACCGACCCCGGAGTCGAAGATGCCGATCGGAGCGTTGTTCACGACGTTCAGGGTAGTCCCGCCAGCAGGCAGGCCATCAGCGTCTCCTGCCACCAGCCGAGCGCGAGGTAGATCGACCCGAGGTACTGGCGGGCGGGTTCACCGTCCCCGGCGACCAGCTCGTCCTCCAGCTCCTCGCCGGACTCGTCGTCGACGATCCCCAGCCGTTCGCCCAGCACCAGGCGCACATCGGTCAGGGTCGCGGCCAGCCGGTGCGCCTCGCTGCGCCGCACCCGGATCGGGCCGTCGGCGGCGAACAGCCGGTACAGCGCGGCGAGCCGCTCGATCTTCTCCTGGCGCAGGTCGTCCTCGGTCAGCCGCCGGAACTCGGCGGTCAGCTCCGCGTCGTCGCGCGAGGCGTCCGGCAGCAGGCGGTGCACCGCCGGGTCGTCCGGCGCCGGGATCGGGTCCAGTCGCAGCCGGAAGCCGACCGGCTCGGTGTCCGGGTCCTCGGCGCGGTCCTCCAGTCGTCCGGCGCCGAGCAGCTCGGCGACGTCGGCGACCACGGAGGCGAAGACCTCCCGCTCCTCGGCGTCGGCGTCGGCGACCAGGTCCTCGCCGTCGATCCGGAATCCGCGCATCAGGCGGTCCCCTGGTCGCTCTTCTGCAGGGTCGCCCACAGGCCGAAGGAGTGCATGGCCTGCACGTCGATCTCCATCTTCTCCCGGTTGCCGGACGACACCGCCGACCGGCCCTCCTCGTGCACCTGGAGCATCAGCGTGGTGGCCTTCTCCTCCGAGTAACCGAAGTAGCTGCGGAAAACGTAGGTCACGTAGGACATCAGGTTGACCGGGTCGTTCCAGACGATGGTGACCCAGACGTCGTCCAGTGCGGACGCCTCCTGGGTCAGCTCCTCCGGGGCCAGCTCGACAGACACGCCGTCCATGCTAGGTGCGCATACGGTGTCCGCATGACGTCGACTGCCCTGCTCACCGACCGGTACGAGCTGACCATGCTGCAGGCCGCCCTGGCCGACGGCACCGCCGACCGGCGCTGCGTCTTCGAGGTGTTCACCCGCCGCCTGCCCGCCGGTCGCCGGTACGCGGTGCTGGCCGGGACCGGCCGGGTGCTGGAGTCCCTGGCGGACTTCCGGTTCGGCCCGGAGGAACTGGACTGGCTGGCCGAGAACCGGGTGGTGGACGACCGGACGGTGGACTGGCTGGCCGACTACCGGTTCACCGGTTCGATCCGGGGCTACGCGGAGGGTGAGATGTTCTTCCCGTCCTCCCCGGTGCTCACCGTCGAGGGCAGCTTCGCCGAGGCGGTGCTGCTGGAGACCCTGATCCTGTCGATCCTGAACTACGACTCCGCGATCGCCTCGGCCGCCTCCCGGATGACCAGTGCGGCGATCGGTCGTCCGGTGCTGGAGATGGGCGCCCGCCGCGCGCACGAGGACGCCGCGGTCGCCGCCGCCCGGGCAGCCGTGGTCGCCGGATTCGCCGGGACGTCCAACCTGGAGGCGGGCCGCCGGTACGGGTTGCCCACCATCGGCACCGCCGCCCACGCCTTCACCCTGCTGCACGACGACGAGGAGCAGGCGTTCGCCGCCCAGGTCGCCGCATCCGGGCCGGGGACCACCCTGCTGGTGGACACCTACGACGTGCGCCGCGGGGTGGAACGCGCGGTGGCGGCCGCGGGGCCCGAGCTGGGCGCGGTGCGGCTGGACTCCGGTGACCTCGGGGTGCTGGCCCAGGAGGTGCGGGCGCAGCTCGACGCGCTGGGCAACCCGGACACCCGGATCACCGTCACCTCGGATCTGGACGAGTACGCGATCGCCGCCCTGGCCGTCGCCCCGGTGGACTCCTACGGGGTGGGCACCTCCCTGGTGACCGGCTCCGGCGCACCGACCTGCGGGATGGTCTACAAGCTGGTCGCCCGGGAGGGCCGCTCCGGCGCCCTGGAACCGGTGGCGAAGGCATCGACCTCCAAGACCTCGGTCGGTGGGCGCAAGACAGCCGCGCGGCGGCTCGACGACGACGGGCGTGCGGTGGCCGAGGTCGTGGTCAGCGGGGACGACGACGCGGTGCGCTCCTGGAGCCCGGACAGCGACGACCTGCGCGGCCTGGTCGAACCGCTGGTGCTGGAGGGCGTAGTGCAGGACGGCTGGACCGGCGCCGAGGGCGTCCGACGCGCCGCCACCCGGCATGCCGCCTCGCGGGACGAGCTGCCCCGGGGCGCCCGCCGACTGTCGGCGGACGAGGCGGCGCTGCCCACGGTGACCCTGACCGTCTGACCCGTCCGGCGCCCCGCCCGCCCGGTGCCCAGCATCGCGCGTCCGGCTCGCCGCACCCCTGCGCCCCTGCACCCCTGCGCCCCGCGCCCCGCGCCTGGTACCGCGCCCCTCGCGCCCCGCGTGTCCCGCGCACCCCGCGTGTCCCGCGTGTCCCGCGTGTCCCGCCCGAGGTCGGCACTTTCGGCCCGAGTTCGCGAACTCAGCTGCCGAGATCGAGGCGGAAGTGCCGAAGTCGACGCACCCGCCCGGCCTGGACCGTGGGGGTGCGGACATGACGAAGGGCGGCACCCCGTGAGGGATGCCGCCCTTCGACTCGGACGGGTCAGACCCGGTTCTTGCCCCGGCGCAGCAGCCCCAGAATCGCGCTGATAACGACGATGGCAATGCCGACGTACAGCAGGAACTTCGCGGCCTCGACCGCGACGCCGAGCACGAGCAGCACAACACCGATGATGATGAGGATCAGCCAAGCGGGCATGGTGGTCCCTTCGTCCGTAATCGCTGCCCCGACCGCTGTTCGGTCAGGGCCTCTCCACGTCGAAGACTGTGACACGACTGAGCGCGGTCGGCATGTCGAGCAGCGGTTTCACTTCTTCCCGACGAACCAGCCGCGCAGCATCCCGATCCGTTTGGTCAGCTGATCCGGGTCGGCCAGCGGCACCTCCGGACCACCGCAGCGGCGGCGCAGCTCCGCGTGCACCTGGGCGTGCGGCTGTCCGCTCTTGCGCGACCAGGCGCCGACCAGCTGGGCCAGTTCCTTGCGCAGCTCGGCCTGCTTGCGGTGATCCATCTCCGCTCGCTCGGCGGCGACATCCGCGGTGCGCTTCTTGCCCTTCTGCTGATCGGCCTGGCGCTGCCGGAGCAGGGTCGTCACCTGGTCGGCGTCCAGCAGGCCGGGCAGCCCGAGGAAGTCGAGCTCCTCCTCCGATCCGACGTCCGCGCCGGTGCCGAACTCGCCGCCGTCGAACAGCACCCGGTCGAAGGACGCCTGGGCCTCCAGCATCTCGAAGGACCCCTGCAGGGCGTCCGACCCCTTCTCCTCTCGATTCGCCGCGGCAATCAGGGAGTCCTCCGGGTTGTAGCCCTCGCCCTGTTCCTCGGCGGTCTTGGGTCGGTCCAGGGCGTGGTCGCGCTCGACCTCCATCGCGTTGGCCAGGGTCAGCAGCGGGGTGACCGACGGCAGGAACACCGACGCTGTCTCCCCGCGCTTACGCGCCCGCACGAACCGGCCGATCGCCTGCGCGAAGAACAGCGGCGTCGAGGCACTGGTGGCGTAGACGCCCACCGCGAGCCGGGGCACGTCCACCCCCTCGGAGACCATCCGGACGGCGACCAACCAGCGCGAGTCGGAGTCGGAGAACTCGTCGATCCGGGCGCTGGCGCCCTCGTCGTCGGAGAGCACCACGGTCGGTGACTGGCCGGTGATCCGGGCCAGGTGACCGGCGTAGGCGCGCGCGTCGGTCTGATCAGTCGCGATCACCATCGCCCCGGCGTCCGGCACACTGCGGCGCACCTCGGTCAGGCGACGGTCGGCGGCGGCGAGCACCGACGGGATCCACTCGCCGTTCGGGTCCAGCGCCGTCCGCCACGCCTGCGCGGTCAGGTCCTTGGTCAGCGGCTCACCGAGCCGGGCCGAGACCTCGTCGCCGGCCTTGGTGCGCCACCGCATCGAGCCGGAGTAGGTGAGGAACAGCACCGGGCGCACCACGTGATCGCGCAGCGCCTCGGCATAGCCGTAGGTGTAGTCGGCCTTGGAGCGCCGGATGCCGTCGGCGTCCCGCTCGTACTGCACGAATGGGATCGCGGCGGTGTCGCTGCGGAAGGGGGTGCCGGTCAGCGCGAGCCGCCGCGCTGCCCCGTCGAATGCCTCGTAGACGGCGTCGCCCCAGGACAGCGCGTCGCCGCCGTGGTGCACCTCGTCCAGGATCACCAGCGTCGGCGCCGCGGTGGTCCGTGCCGCGTGCAGCGCGGGTTTGCTGGCCACCTGGGCGTAGGTCAGCGCCACGCCGTCGAAGCCGTGGCCGTGCCGACCCTGGGCGTTCTTGAAGTTCGGGTCCAGGGTGATGCCGACCCGGGCCGCCGCATCCGCCCACTGGTGCTTGAGGTGCTCGGTCGGTGCGACCACCGTCACCCGGCGCACCACCCGGGCCTGCAACAGCTCGGTGGCGATCCGCAGCGCGAAGGTCGTCTTGCCGGCACCCGGGGTCGCCACCGCGAGGAAGTCCCGCGGTGAGGTCGCCAGGTATTGGTCCAGGGCCTCCGCCTGCCAGGCACGCAGCTTGCCCGCCGTCCCCCACGGCGCACGGCCGGGGAACGCCGGCGGCAGATTCGATGCCGCGGACGTCGAGGCGTGGGTGGTGGGGACGGAGGCGCGGTCCTGGGTCACTTGCCGCCGGAGCCGTCGCCGGAGCCCTTGCCGCGGCCGAAGCCCCAGCGTCGCCCGCCACCGCCCTTGCCGGAGTCGTCACCGTCCTGCGGCTCGCGCAGCCCGTCGTAGATCTCCTGGCAGACCGGGCAGACCGGGAACTTCTTCGGGTCGCGGCCCGGCACCCACACCTTGCCGCAGAGCGCGATCACCGGATTGCCGGAGATCGCGGACTCCATGATCTTCTCCTTGCGCACGTAGTGCGCGAAACGCTCGTGGTCGCCCGGCTCGACCTGCTCGTTCAGCTCGGTGCGTTCCAGCAGGCCGGTGGAGGTGCCCCCATCGGGGTCGGAGGCCCGATCCGGGCCGGTGCTGGGGTCGCTCGGCGGCAGGGGCTCACTCATGGCGACGATTCTACGTCGGGGGGTCGGACAGTCGCCTCGCCCCGCCCCACCGAAGGCGGCAGTCCGCGCCCGACATCGGCACGTCGCCGCCGAGTTCGGCAGTCCGCGCCCGACATCCGCACTTCGCCGCCGAGTTCGGCAGTCCGCGCCCGAGTTCGGCAGTCCGCGCCCGAGTTCGGCAGTTCGCCGGGTCAACTGTGGCGCCAACTGCCGACGTCGCGGTTGCGCAGCTGTCGGCGGATCAGCGCTCGGACGCGCCGACAGAGGTCGGCGGGGTCGCCGAGGTCGTCCCAGGTGACGCGGAGCAACAGCCATCCCAGCTCCACGATGGCGTCATGCCGCTCCTTCTCCCGGAAGATGATCTGCGCCGGAGACCGGCCGTCGTCGCCCTCGTACTTGAGGCGACCGTCGAACTCCACCCCGACCTTCACCGCTGGCCATCCGAGACCGATTCTGAACCGGCCACGACGGGTGTCCACGGCGATCTGAGTGCTGATCGGCGTCAGCCTGTCCTCGATCAGATGATGTCGGGTCAGACTCTCCGCGAGAGACTCCGCGCCGGGATCAGCTCGACGTACGGTCGTCCGTGCACGCACGATGCCGCGACGACCCGCGTTCGCCGCCACCATGCTGGTGAGCAGTGCCCGGTCAGCACCCGCCCGCAAGGCGGCGTCGACGACCACCAGCGCCTCGGCGTCCGAGCACGCACACGCGCAATCCAGCGCCGTCCGCTCCAGCGTCGTCACCCGGACTCCGCGGACCGTCACGATCTCGTCGCCACGCAGGGCCAGGACGTGGCGCTTCACCCTGGGGTCGTGGCGTGCACTCGGTCGCGTCCGCTGCACGATGTGGGTCACGAGGGGGTCGCCGACCAGCGGTAGTCCCCACCAGAGGGCGGCCGACGTGTGGCTGAGCACGAACGGCGACGACAGTTGCCGTCGCAGGGCGACGATCCTGGCGAGAGCGTCGTCGCAGCGCCCGTGCCAGCCGGTGGGAGCGGGTCCTTGCACGTAGGCACCGCGTCGGATGCGGTGGAGTTCGCCTCTCCGGGCGCGACGCTCCAGATGATGGCTGCGGTTCTCGCGCGCCACGAGGACCCGGCCCGCGGACGGTTCGATCGTCATGACATGAGGGTCCGCCCCCACCTCGTTCGCCCGAGCGCCGTGATCTGCCGTCTGGGGACCACCGCCACAGCGATGACCTGTGGACAGCCGAGGACCCGACCGGCTCCGCGACCGTTCGGGACGGCCCCCGCGCCGAGTTCGACAGTTCGCGCCAGCGACACCCCGGCGAAGTGCCGACTTCGGGCGCGAGGAGCCGACTTCGGGCGCGGCGGGCGCACCTCGGGCGCGAAGTGCCGACTTCGGGCGCGGCGGGCGCACCTCGGGCGCGAAGTGCCGACTTCGGGCGCGGCGGGCGCACTTCGGGCGCGGCGTGCCGACTTCGGGCGCGGGTTGCCGACTTCGGGCCGGGCTGGGGCGTTGCGTGGGCGGCGCGGGCCGCGGCGCGGCGGGCCGGGGCCGGGGGCGGGGACACGCCGACGCCCCGCCACCCGGGGTGGGTGACGGGGCGTCGGCGCAGGTCAGTGCTGCCAGGCGGGCTTGCCGGAGAACGCCTCGCGGTAGTAGCTGGCCAGTTGCAGGCGACCGGCCGCCGCGTCGTCGACCAGGACGGTGACGTGCGGGTGGTGCTGCAGGATAGTCGCCGGCCACATCGCGCTGACCGGCCCCTCGGCGAGGTGGTGCACCGCCTCGGCCTTGCCCTTGCCGGTGGCCAGCAGCACCAGGTGCCGCGCCGACATGATGGTCGCCAGGCCCTGGGTCAGGCAGTGCTCGGGCACCTGGTCGATGTCGCCGTCGAAGAACCGGGCGTTGTCCTCCCGGGTCTGCCGGGTCAAGGTCTTGATCCGAGTGCGGGAGGCCAGTGACGACCCCGGCTCGTTGAAGGCGATGTGCCCGTCGGTGCCGATGCCGAGGATCTGCACGTCGACTCCGCCCGCGTCCACGATCGCCTGCTCGTAGGCGGCGCAGGCGGCGGGGATGTCCTCGGCCAGACCGTCCGGGCCGTGCACGTTCGCCGGGTCGATGTCGATCCGGGAGGCGATCTCCTTCTCGATCACGTTGCGGTAGCGCTCCGGGTGATCGGCGGGCAGCCCGACGTACTCGTCCAGCATGAACGCCTTCACCCCGGCGAACGACAGGCCCTCCTCCGTGTGCCGCCGCACCAGCTCGTCGTAGACCGCCAGCGGGCTGGACCCGGTCGCCAGCCCGATCACCGGGTGCTGGGCGGTGCGGACCACACGCTCCACGGCGTCCGCCGCGAGCCGCGCCAGCTCGGGTGCCGGGGCGATGATGACCTCCATCAGGACTCCTTCCGTCCGACCAGTGCGGCGCCGACCGCTCCCACCGGTACTCCACGCGGCGCGAGGTCGACCCGCTCCGCCATGCGCATCGATGCCAGGAAGCGTGACTCCCGGGCAGCGTGATCCAGCCTGGCACGAACCAGGTCCACCAGCGGGGACCCGAGCTCGCTGACACCGCCGCCGATCACGACCTGGGCGACATCGGTGGTCAGCAGCAGCACCCGCACCGCGGTGGCCACCGCCTCGGCGAACTCGGTGCGGATCGTGACCGCCGCCGGGTCACCCGCGTCGGCCGCCTCGAACAGCGCCACCGGTGCCGGCCGGTCGCCCGGTCCGGGCCAGGCGGCGAGCAGCGCCGACCCGGAGGCGTACTGCTCCAGGCAGCCGCGCTGCCCGCAGGGGCAGGGCCGTCCGCCGGGCTGGTAGACCAGGTGACCGATCTCCCCCGCCGCACCGCCGGCGCCGCGCCGCAGTCGACCGTCCAGCACCAGCCCCGCCGCCAGCCCGGTGCCGAGGGCGAGGAACGCGAGGTCGCCGCTGCCCGGCCCGCGCAGGTGGGCGGCACCGAGGGCGGCCGCGTTCAGGTCGTTCTCGACCCGGACCGGCACCGGCGCCGCACCGCCGCGTCCGTTCAGCCGCCGGTGCACCGCCTCAGCGACCCGCTCGGCGAGCGGGATGCCGGTCGCGATGCCCAGGTTCACCGCGTGCTCGACCCGCCCGGTGGTCGGGTCCACAATGCCGGGCAGGCCGATGCCGATGCCGGTCAGCTGGTCGGCGTGCAGGTCGGCACGGGCGAGCAGATCGGCGGCGGCGGTCGCGGCGGTGTCGACCACGGCCTCGGCCCCCCGCTCGGTGGGCAGGCGGAGCTGGTCGCCGGGGGCGCCGGTGGGGTCCAGCAGCACCGCGAGGGTCTTGGTCCCCCCGATGTCCAGCCCCACCGACCAGCCGGTGTTCTGAGGTCGCACGTTCAGCCCTTCACCGCTCCGGACACCATGCCCGAGGTCATCCGTCCCTGGACGAACAGGAAGAAGATCACCACCGGGATCGAGATCAACGTGGAACCTGCCATCACGGTGCCCCAGTCGGTGCCCTTGGTCGCTTCCTGGAGCGCGCGCAGCCAGATCGGCAGCGTCTTGTTGCCCTCCATCACGACCAGGGCGAGCACGAACTCGTTCCAGGCCTGGATGAAGGCGAACACCCCGGTGGAGATCAGCCCGGGTGCGACCAGCGGGAAGGTGACCCGGGCGAAGGCGCCGATCTTGGAGCAGCCGTCGATCTGTGCCGCCTCCTCCAGTTCCGCGGGCACCCCGGCGACGAAGCCGCGCAGCGTCCAGATGGTGAAGGGCAGCACCGAGGCGGTGTAGACCAGCGCCAGCCCAGCGATCTGGTCCAGCAGGTTCCAGTCCCGCAGCATCGAGTACAGCGAGATGATCATCGCCTCGCCCGGGATCATCTGGATCGCCAGGATCACCACGATGAACCACCTGCGGCCCCGCCACCGGAACCGGGTCGCCGCGAGCGCCGCCAGGAAGCCGAACAGCAGCGCGGCGACCAGCACGATCAGGGTGACGATCAGGCTGACTCGCAGCGCCGGCAGGAAGTCGTAGTTGGTCTGGCCGGTGAAGATCTTCCGGTAGTTGTCGAAGGTCCCGCCGATCGGCGCGAAGGTCGGCGTCGTGCTGCGGATCTTGTTGGTCGGCAGGAAGGAGCTGTTGACCATCCAGTAGACCGGGAAGATCGAGAACAGGAAGACCACGACAGCGGCGACCGACAGGAACCAGCCCGGACGGTCGCGGCGGGCGCGGGCGTTGCGGTTGCTGCGGCCCGCCTTGCGCGCGGCGGTGGCGTCCGTGGCGGTCGACTGCCGGGTCGGCAGCGGGGCGGTGGTGTCGACGGTGCTCATCACACGTCCTCGTTTCGGAGCAGCGAACGCACGTAGAAGAAGGCCAGGCCGAGCATGATCAGCGCGAAGATCACCGCAATCGCGCTCGCCTCGGAGTAGTTCCCCTGGGCGACGCCGTAGCGGTAGATGTAGGTGCCGATCACGTCGGTGTTCGCGGCCGCCGACGACTGGCGCAGCGCGTAGACCTGGGTGAACACCCGCAGGTCCCAGATCACCTGCAACATCAGCACCACCGCGATCACCGGCTTGATGAAGGGCACGATCACCTGCCGGAAGCGCTGGACCGGGCCGGCACCGTCCAGCTCGGCCGCCTCCAGCACCTCACCGGGCACCTGGGTCAGGGCGGCGAACAGGGTGAAGGCGACGAAGGGCACCGACTGCCAGGTCACCAGGAAGACCACGACCATGAAGAAGGTCAGCGGCTGACTGAGCCAGGCGAAGCGGTCGAAGTCGAACCCGATCTGGGTCAGCACGTAGTTGACGACGCCGTAGGAGGTGTCGAACATCCACTGGAAGATCACGGTGCTGGTCAGCGCGGGCATCGCCCAGGCGAGCAGCAGACCGACGCTGACCAGCAGCTTCATCCCCTTGCCCAGCCGATTCATCAGCAGCGCGATCAGCATGCCCAGGGTCATGGTGGCGATCACCAGCACGACCATCAGGGCGAAGGAGCGACCCATCAGGGTCCAGAACTCGGCGTCGGTGAGCACCTTCTGGTACTGCTCGAATCCGACGAAGTTCGGTGCCTTGCCGGAGAAGAGGTTGTTCTGCCGGGAGAAGTCCTGCACCGAGAAGATCAGCATCCGCACCAGCGGGTAACCGAGGAACACGGCCAGCACCGCGACGGCGGGGACGAGGAGGGCGAGCGCGGACCAGGAGACGCCGCGGTCGCGGGTGTCCCGGATCCGCTTGCGCTTCGGCGCGCGGGTGGGCGCGGTGGAGACAGACATGGGCGGTCCTTGCAGACGACGTGGATACGGCGAGCGGCGGGGAGCCGTGGGGCCACCGGTGACGGCGGCCCCACGGACCCGCGGTGATCAGCGGTTCAGTGCGTCCGTGATCTTGTCGTTCGCGGTGTCGGCCGCCTGCTGCACGTCGTTGCCCTGGGCGATCTCGGTGAACAGGGTCTCCATGATCAGGTCGGACTCGACGTTGGACCAGCCCGGGGCGACCGGGGTCAGCTTCACGTTCTCCGCCGCCTTCGCCGCCGCCTGGGCCACCGGGGTGTCACCCATCTCGGAGGCCAGCGAGACCTTCGCCGGGGTCAGCCCGGCCTTGGCCAGGATGGTCTGGTACTCGTCGGAGAGCATGATCTGCATCGCCTTGTAGGCCAGGTCCTGGTTCGCCGCCTGGGCCGGGATGGCGATGTTCGAGCCACCCAGGAACACCGGGGCGGTGTCGTCGGCGGACTCACCCGGCAGGGCGTAGACGCCGATGTCGGACTCCGAGTCCGGGCAGCCACCGTTGTCGGCGCTGATCAGCGACCCCTGCACCCAGCCCGGGGCGGACAGCGTGGCGACCTCACCGGCGCACCACGGGATCTGCGGGTCGGTCTCCTTGGCGTCCGGTGCGGCACCGTTCGCGTTCAGCATGATGTCCTGGATCTTCTCCAGGCCGGCCACCGACTCCGGGGAGTTGATCGCGCCGACCCACTCGCCGTCCTTCTCGACCGCGAGCTCGCCGCCCTCGGACCAGATGAAGGGCAGACCGTTGCGCCAGTCCTGACCCGGGTACCAGATGCCCGAGTAGTTCGGCTTGTCGGCGTTGGCGGTCTTGAGGGTCTTGCCGGCCTCGATGTACTCGTCGAGCGTGGTCGGCACCTCGACCCCGGCTGCCTGGTAGGCGGCCTTCGAGTAGAAGACCAGGCGGGAGCCGGCGTAGTAGGGCACCGCGTACAGGGTGTCGTCGTAGGTGCCGATCTCGACGAAGCCGGAGAGCAGGTCGTCGCCGCCGAGCTCCTCGTACTTGTCGTCCAGCGGCATGAAGGCGCCGGCCGAGGTGAAGGTGGTCGACTGGGTGTTGCCGACCTCGACGATCTGCGGCGAGGTCTTCGGGTCGGTCATCGCCTGGGACAGCTTGTCCACCAGGCCGTCCCACTGCTGCTCCTCGATCACCAGGTCGGAGCCGGGGTTCTGGTCCTCGAAGGTGGTCTCCAGGTACTCACGGGCCTCGTCGGGGGTGTCCGAGCCGACCAGCCACACCTTGACGGTGGCTCCGTCGCCACTCGAGGTGCTGTCGCCGCTGCCCGAATCGCCGGACGAGCAGGCGGTCAGCGCGAGCGCCGCCGCCGCACCGACGGCCGCCATACGTAGGATCTTCACGTTGGTGTTCCTCCCAGATGCGAGGCGAGCGCCGGTTGGCGTCGCCGGGTTGAAACCAGCACTGCATGAGGCCGGCTCGGGGTGGTCACGTCACTCCGAGCTGGCCGTTCAGGACCAGGGCGGCGGCGCCGGACAGCGCCCCGTCCTGGTCCAACGAGCCCGTCCTGATCACCAGGTCATCGCCGATCAACGGCATGGTCCGGCTCCGGACAGTGGTGAGCGCGGCCTCTCTCAGCGGTCCGTCGAGCAGTTCCGGCGGACCGGAGAGCAGGACCTCGGAGAGGTTGAGCGCACTGACGACGGGTGCCAGGGCCACGCCCAGCTTCCGTCCTACCGACGCCAGCACGGCGTCGGAATCCTCGGGGCTGCGGTCGGTGGTGGCGCGGCGCAGCGCCGGCAGCGACAGCAGGGTCTCCAGGCAGCCGGAGCGACCGCAGGCGCACAGCAGCGGTTCGGGGTCACCGGCGCGCAGGTCGCGGTCGTCGACCACGGTGACGTGGCCGATCTCCCCCGCCGCGCTGTTCGGGCCCCGCACCAGCATGCCGTCCAGCACCAGTCCGGCGCCGACGCCCTGCCCGATGGTGACCACCATCAGTCCGGCCCCGGCGGCCCCGCCGTAGGTGTACTCCCCCAGTGCCCGGGTGTTCGCGTCGTTCGCCACGTAGACCGGCACGCCCAGGGTGTCGGTGAGCGTCGCCGCCAGCGGCAGGTCGTACCAGGCGCGGTTCGGTGCGGAGATCACCACGCCGCGGGGGTCGATCACCCCCGGGGAGCCGATCCCGATCCCGATCACCGGTCGGCTCGCGGCCGCCGACAGCAGCTCCCGGCACAGGTCCTCCAGCACCGTCACCGCGTCGGCGCCGGTGCGGCCGTCGAGGGAGGCCGAGTGCCGGGCGACCACGGTGCCGGTCAGGGTCATCACCGCGCCGCGCAGCTTCGCGTCGTCGGCCAGGTCCACCGCCAGGACGTGGAACTCCTCCGTGCGCATCCCGACCAGGGTCGCGGGCTTGCCCACCTTGCCCTCGGGCCGGATGCCCAGCTCGGCGACCAGCCCTTCGGAGATCAACACCGAGACCAGGTCGGAGATGGTCACCCGGGTCAGGCCGGTGCTGCGGGCCAGGTCGGCGCGGGAGGACGGGCCGTTGTGGAACAGGTGCTGCAGGACCAGCGAGCGGTTGTGCGCGCGGCCGTGCTCCGGAAGGAGCTTGCCGGTGGGTCGCAGGGTCCGCCCGACTCCCCGAGGAGCAGGGCGACCGGCCGACCGCGTCGCTGTGGTCATGTTTGTTAGTGAAGCTTCCTTACAAACTCCGACGCAAGGGGTTCAGGCAACCGTGACCGGAACGTGACCGGCGGTTCACCCGGGCGACATACCGCCCACCGGTCAGGCGTCCGCGCGGGTCCAGCCGAGGGCGCCCGGGTACTGGGTGGACCGGGTCGCCACCGCGATCCCGGCCCGCAGGGCGTCGCTGATCGCCGCGCCGCGGGCCAGCTCGGCGCCGATCGCACCGTGCAGCACATCCCCGGCGCCCAGGGTCTCCACCACACGCGGCACCGCGGGCACCGGCAGCAGCACCGGGTCGCTCCCCCGCTCCACCAGCCGCACCGGTCCCGCCCCCGCCGAGCGCGCCACGGACCGGACCGTCGGCCAGCGGTCCAGCAGGGCGGCACAGGCGGGGTCGTCGTCGCCCGCAGGCATGACCGGGATCTGCTCGGCGGGCTGGGTGGACGCGGGTGGCCCCGGGTCGGCGTCACCCGGCAGCGCGAAGTCCGCCGAGAGCACCGCGTGATCGACCTGGGCCAGCAACAGCTCCAGTCCCGGCTTCCACGATCCGCCGTCCAGCAGCACCGGGATCCCCCGTCGCCGCGCCTCGGACGCCAGCGGCACCGCCGCGCTCAGGTGATGCCCGTCCACCAGGAGCGCCGTCGCCTCGTCCAGCAGGCCCGCGTCCGGGGCGGGCAGGGTCGGCATCCCGACGGCGTTGACCGAGGCGACGGCGCGCTGTCCGGTGGCTCGGGTGATCAGCACCGTGGACACCGGAGGGCTGGCATCGGTGTCCGCCGCCAGGTCGGTGACCGCCACCCCGGCGTCGGTCAGGCCCGCGCGCACCAGTTCGGCGATCGGCCCTGCGCCCACGGCGGTAATCAGTCGGGCGGGCACACCCAGAGCGACGGCGGTGGCGGCGGCATTGGCTGCCGGTCCGCCGAAGGTCACCGCGAGCCCCTCGGCCACCACCTTCTGGTCCGGTGCCGGGACCGCCTCGACCACCTGCGACACGTCCAGGGTCACCAACCCGCAGCACACCAGCACCCGCCCATCCTGCCCGACCGCGCACGTGCCGGGGGCTCCGGCCGCGGGTCCCGGGCGAGGCGGGTGAGGGCGGGACTACGGTTGGTGCCTGACGCACTGTGCACTCGAGAGGGAGACCTGTGAGCACACCCATCGACGCGACCGCGACCGGCGCGTGGACCGCCCTGACCGCGCACCGCGACGGGCTGACCCCGGATCTGCGCGGCTGGTTCGCCGCCGACCCGGAGCGGGCGACCCGCCTGAGCCGGCAGGTCGGTGACCTGCACGTGGACCTGTCCAAGAACCTCATCACCGACGAGACGCTGGATCTGCTGACCCGGCTCGCGGACGAGGTGGACCTGTCCGGCCGCCTGGCGGCGATGTTCGCCGGTGAGCACATCAACGTGACCGAGGACCGCGCGGTGCTGCACACCGCGCTGCGCCGCCCGCAGGGCGCGACCCCGGAGCTGGTGGTCGACGGCCAGCACGTCGACGCGGATGTCCAGGAGGTGCTGGCCAAGGTCTACGCCTTCGCCGAGAAGGTGCGTTCCGGCGCGTGGACCGGCGTGACCGGTGAGCGGGTCGCCACCGTGGTGAACATCGGCATCGGCGGGTCGGACCTCGGCCCGGTGATGGCGTACGAGGCGCTCAAGCCCTACGTCCAGGACGGCCTGGAGCTGCGGTTCGTGTCGAACATCGACCCGACCGACCTGGCGGAGAAGGTCAAGGACCTGGACCCGACCACCACGCTGTTCATCGTGGCCTCCAAGACCTTCGGCACCCTGGAGACGCTGACCAACGCGCGTCTGGCCCGGGACTGGCTGTGGCGCGGGCTGATCGCCGCCGGGGCGATCGATGACACCGAGGACGCCCGGACCGACGCCGTCGCGAAGCACTTCGTCGCGGTGTCGACCGCCCTGGACAAGGTGGCGGCCTTCGGCATCGACCCGGAGAACGCCTTCGGCTTCTGGGACTGGGTCGGCGGCCGGTACTCGGTGGACTCCGCGATCGGCACCTCGCTGGCGATCGCGATCGGCCCGGAGGGCTTCGCGGACTTCCTGGCCGGTTTCCACACCGTCGACGAGCATGTCCGCACCACCGAGTTCGCGCAGAACGTGCCGGTGCTGATGGGCCTGCTGAACGTCTGGTACGTGAACTTCCTCGGGGCGCACACCCACGCGGTGCTGCCCTACGCGCAGTACCTGCACCGGTTCCCGGCGTACCTGCAGCAGCTCACCATGGAGTCCAACGGCAAGTCGGTGCGGTGGGACGGCTCGCCGGTCACCACCGAGACCGGTGAGGTGTTCTGGGGCGAGCCCGGCACCAACGGTCAGCACGCGTTCTACCAGCTGATCCACCAGGGCACCCGGCTGATCCCCGCCGACTTCATCGCGGTCGCCAACCCGGCGCACCCGCTGAAGGACGGCGAGACCGATGTGCACGCGCTGTTCCTGGCGAACTACTTCGCGCAGACCAAGGCGCTGGCCTTCGGGAAGACCGCCGACGAGGTGCGCGCCGAGGGCACCGCGGAGGAGGTCGTCCCGGCCCGGGTGTTCTCCGGTAACCGGCCGACGACCTCGATCCTGGCGGCGGAGCTGACCCCGTCGGTGCTCGGCCAGCTGATCGCGCTGTACGAGCACATCACCTTCGTGCAGGGCGTGGTCTGGGGCATCGACTCCTTCGACCAGTGGGGTGTCGAGCTGGGCAAGAAGCTCGCGCTGGAGATCGCCCCGGCGGTCGAGGGCGACACCGCCGCGCTGGCGGGTCAGGACCCGTCGACCCAGGCACTGATCGCGAAGTACCTCGAGCTGCGCGGCTGACACCGCTCACACAGCGAAGGGCCCGGTCCGCCTCGGACCGGGCCCTTCGTGCGTCGTCAGCGGCTGAACGCGATGGTGGAGAAAGAGACCGCCGGCAGATCGAGGGTGAGGACACCGTCGATGAGCTGGGCGTCCTCGCGGTCGACCGGGGCCACGCGCTCCGGGTCGTCGGCGCTGTTGCGGGCGTAGGGGTCGTCGGCGTGCAGGGTGGTGGCGGCGGTGACGTGCACGTCACCGAACCGGGACAGGTCCACGCTCAGGTCGGTGGCCTGCTCCGGGTGCCGGTTGACCACCAGCACCGACCCGGTGCCGGCCGACTCGTCCCAGGTCGCGACCGCGTCCACCGCCGGCACGTCGCCGTGCTGGGCGGTCGGGAAGGTGATCGACGTCGGCCGCACGTCCAGCACATCGCCCTTGGCCAGGGCGGCGATCTGGGCGAAGGGGTGGAAGATCGTCTGCTTCCACACCCGGCCACCCGGCTCGGTCATGATCGGCGCGATCACGTTGACCAGCTGGGCCTGGCAGGCGGCGTGCACCCGGTCGTTGTGCCGCAGCAGGCTGATCAGCAGGTTCGCGACCACCACGGCGTCGGCGGCGTTGTACTTGTCCTCCAGCAGCGTCGGGGCGACCGGCCAGTCGTCACCGGAGGGCACGATCGACTCGGCGCGGGACTGGTACCAGACGTTCCACTCGTCGAAGGAGAGCTGGATCCGCTTCTCCTTCTTCAGGGCCGCGCGCACGCTGTCGGCAGTGGCGACCACGTCCTCGATGAACGCGTCCATGTCGACGGCGCTGCCGAGGAAGCTGGCCAGGTCGCCGTCGGTCTCCTCGTAGTAGCGGTGGATGGAGATGTAGTCGACCTGGTCGTAGCACTCGGTGAGCACCACGCGCTCCCACTCGCCGAAGGTGTCCATGTTCGGACCCGACGACCCGCAGGCCACCAGCTCCAGGTTCGGGTCGACCTGACGCATGGCGCGCCCGGCCTCGGCGGCGATCCGACCGTACTCGTGGGCGGTCTTGTGGCCGGTCTGCCACGGGCCGTCCATCTCGTTCCCGAGGCACCACATCCGCACGCCGTAGGGCTGCTCGCCGCCGTTGGCCCGGCGCTGGTCGGCCAGGGCGGTCGGTGCGGTGCCGTTGCAGTAGTCCAGGATGTCGACGGCTTCCAGCACGCCACGGGTGCCGAGGTTGACCGCCATCATCGGCTCGACGCCGGCCTTGGCGGCCCAGCGCATGAACTCGTCGGTGCCGACCTGGTTCGTCTCCAGGGAGTGCCAGGCCAGGTCGAGCCGGGCGGGGCGCTGGTCCTGGGGGCCGACGCCGTCCTCCCAGCGGTACCCGGAGACGAAGTTGCCACCCGGGTAGCGGACGGCGGTCACGCCCATCTCCCGGACCAGGTCGATCACGTCCTGGCGGAAGCCGTCCGCGTCGGCACTGGGATGGGCGGGATCGTGGATGCCGGTGTACACGCAGCGACCGAGGTGCTCCACGAAGGAGCCGAAGGTGCGCGGACGAACCGGCGAGACGATCAGGGCGGGGTCGACGGTGAGGCGTGCGGTGGGAGCTGCCACGCTGGGTCCTTCCGGGGAATCGCCGCGCCGCGACTCTGCGGGGCGGGGTCGGGGGTGACCGACGGCTGCCACTCTGCCGCAGCTTTACATCGATGTAAAGAGCACCGCGGGACCCCGCGCCCAGGGGATGGAGGCGCGGGGTCCGGGTGGCCGGTCGAGCGAGGGAGGCAGTCGCCGCACCCGCGACCGGCCGGTCAGGCGGCGGGGCCCTCGATCAGGGTCACCGTCGCGGTCTGCGATGCACCGGTGGCGGTGGTCCAGGTCAGCTGGACCTGGTCACCGGGCGCGTGGTCGGCGAGCGCCGCACTCAGCTCGTCGCCGGAGGTCACGGTGGTGCCGTCCACCGCGGTGATGGTGTCACCGGCCACCAGACCCGCCTGGGCGGCCGGGGTGTCGGCGATCACGCCGCCGACCACGGCTCCGGTGCCGGTCGCGCCGGGCAGCCCGGTGCTGGTGGTGGACAACTGCACGCCGAGGAAGGCCGGCAGACCGATCGTCACGGTGTCCGACGCCTCGCCGGAGACGATCTGCTTGGCGACGGTCAGCGCGTCCTCGATCGGGATCGCGTAGCCGGTGATGTTGGACGAGCCGGAGGACGCGGCGGTGGTGATGCCGACCACCTCACCCTGGTCGTCGATCAGCGCACCCCCGGAATCGCCGGAGACCACATCCGCGTCGACCTGGATCAGGTTGGTCAGGTCCTCCCCCTTGGACACCCCCTCGGACTGCGTCGTGATCGACTGCCCCAGCCCGGTGACGGGACCGGTGGCGGCCATCAGCGTGCCGCCGCCCTCGGCGTTGCCCACCGCGGTCACGGTGTCACCGACGGCCGGGTCGCCGTCCTTGTCGACGGTGGCGGTGGTCAGCCCGGAGGCACCCTGCAGCTGGAGCACCGCGATGTCGGCCGTGGAGTCGGTGCCGACCACGGTGGCGGTGTAGGTCTGGCCGGTCGCGGGCACCGTCACCTGGATCTCGGTGGAGCCTTCGACCACGTGGTTGTTGGTGAGGATCAGGCCAGTGGAGGTCAGCACCACACCGGAGCCGGCGGCCTCGGCGGAGTTGTACCCGAGCACGGTGTTGATCAGGACGACCCCGGTGGACTGCTCCGCCGTGGCCTCGGTGACATCCAGCGACGACGAGCCCTGCACCTGCTCACCCGGCGTCGTCTGCTGACCGCTCTGGCCCTGCCCGCCCTGGCCCTGCCCGAGCTGACCGCCGAACGTGCCGAAGGTCGGGAGTTGGTTCTCGGCATCCGTGCTCGGCGCGGCAGCGAGGTCGGTGCCGTGGTCGGCGATGGCGATCCCGATGCCCATCCCGCCGCCGATCAGCCCGAGGGACAGCACCCCGGAGGCGAACAGGGCGATCGCGGTGCGACGTCGGCGGGGGCGCATGGACACGGGTGCGACGGGCTGCTCGGGCCCGAGGTACTGCTGCTGCGGGTCGAACGGCTGCTGCTCCATGACTACCTCCTGCTGACCGGCGCCCCAGTGGCGGCGATGGCAAGAAGTAGACGGCGGCAACCAGGAAGGGGGCTGGGGCTTTCCTGGGAGTGGGCTACGAAACGGTCTCGGGGCTCCCCCGGGTTCCCGACCCTCGACGACGGGGCGGCACAGGACGGCACGCGCCGCCCCGTCGTCACGGCTCAGCGCGCGAAGCGCTCGGACCGCTCGACCGTGCGGGCACCCTCGGCCTCGGACCAGGTGAAGACCGTGCGACCGTCGATCAGCACGTGCTCGGCCCGGGCGTGCACGTCCAGCGGGTCGGTGGACCAGACCACGACGTCACCGTCCCGGCCCGGCTCCAGCGCGCCGATCCGCCCGTCGAGCCCGAGGAACTGCGCCGGGTTCACCGTCAGCGCCTCGATCGCCACCTGCGGGGACAGACCGTCCTTCACCGCCAGCGTGGCCTGGTGCACCAGGAAGTTGATCGGCACCACCGGGTGGTCGGTGGTGATCGCGACCCGGACCCCGGCCCGCACCATGTCGACCAGGTTGGTGACCGCGCGGTCCTTGAGCTCGACCTTGGACCGCGAGGTGAACGTCGGCCCGTAGATCACCGGGATGTCCTTCTCCGCCAGGACGTCCGCGATCTTGTTGCCCTCGGTGCCGTGGTTCACGACCAGCTTGTAGCCGAACTCCTCCGACAGCCGGATCGCGGTGGCGATGTCGTCGTGCCGGTGGGTGTGCTGGTCCCAGACCAGCTCGCCGTCCAGCACCCGGGCCAGCGTGTCCAGCGTCAGGTCCGCCTTGAACGGCTCACCCTTCGCCTCCGCCGCCGCCTTGGCCGCCCGGTAGTGCTGCGCCTCGGTGAACGCCTGCCGGATCACGTAGGCCACACCCAGCCGGGTGGACGGGGTCTGCTTCTTGTCGCCGTAGACCCGCTTCGGGTTCTCGCCCAGCGCCGCCTTCACGCTCACCGTGGTGGAGATGACCTGCTCGTCGACGGTGCGGCCGCCCCAGGTCTTGATCGCCACCGTCTGGCCGCCGATCGGGTTGCCCGACCCCGGCTTGACCACCACCGAGGTGATGCCGCCGGACAGCGCGTCCCGGAAACCCTCGTCCTCGATGTTGATCGCGTCCAGCGCCCGCACCCCGGCCATGTTCGGGCCGGTCATCTCGTTGGTGTCGTCCCCCGCCCAGCCGAGCCCCTCCTCGTCGATGCCGACGTGGCCGTGCGCCTCGATGAACCCGGGCAGCACCCACTTGCCCGTGGCGTCGATCACCCGGGCGTCCGCCGGGACCTGCACATCGGCGCCGACGGCCTCGATCTTGCCGTCGCGGATCAGGACGGTGCCGCCCTCGATGACGGGGGCGGACACGGGCACGACGCGGCCGCCGGTGATGGCGACCAGGGAAGGTGTAGTCATGGGACCACACGGTAACTGTCGTCCCGGTGCGTGCTGTGGCACCGTGACCTGCGTGCGATACGTGATCATCGGCGCCGGCGCGGTCGGCGGGACCATCGGCGGGCTGCTGCACGAGGCGGGACGGGAGGTCGTCCTGGTCGCCCGGGGCGCCCACCTGGCGGCGATGCGGGACGAGGGGCTGCGGCTGACCACGCCGGACGGCACCCGGGTGCTGCACGCGCCCACCGCCGCCGGGCCGGAGCAGGTCGAGCTGCGCACCGGGGACGTCCTGGTGCTGGCGGTGAAGAGCCAGGACACGGCGGCGACCCTGGCGGCGTGGGCGGATCGGCCGGTGGACGGTGACCCGGAGCGGACGGCGGCGCAGGAGCTGCTGCTGGTGCTGGCGCAGAACGGGGTGGACAACGAGCGCAGCGCGCTGCGCCGGTTCGACCGGGTGGCCGGGATGTGCGTGTGGCTGCCCGCCACGTTCCTGGAGCCGGGTCGGGTGTTGGCGGCGGGCGCGCCGGTGGCGGGGGTGCTGACCCTGGGAACCGTGCCGGTGTCCGACCGTACGGACCCGGACCTGGTCACCGTCTCCGAGGACCTGACGGCAGCCGGGTTCCGTGCGCCCGTGGTGTCGGACGTGCTGGCCTGGAAGTACGCGAAGCTGCTGTCGAACCTCGGCAACGCCGTCGAGGCGCTGTGCGGGCCGCTGCGCGGCAACGACGCGGCCCGGGAGCTGCTGCACGCGGCCGTCGACGAGGCGGAGCGGGTCTTGGTCGCCGCCGGGATCGCCTGGACGGGCGAGGACGAGCAGGCCGCCGCCCGGGAGGGCTACACGCTGGTGGACCTGCCGGGTCAGGAGCGCGGGGGCGGCTCGACCTGGCAGTCGTTGCAGCGGGGTGCCGGGTCCGTCGAGGCGAACTGGCTGAACGGGGAGATCGTGCTGCTCGGTCGGTTGCACGGGGTCGCGACGCCGGTGAACGCGCTGCTGCTGCGCCGGGTCGAACAGGCTGCTGCCACGGGCGCGCGTCCCGGCGGCCACGACGCGGCCGATCTCCTGGCCACAGCGGTCGAACACCGCCGATGAACGACGCCCGCAGCCTGCGCTGCACCGCAGGACGCCGAGGGGCCCGCGCGTGAGCCGCGTTCCGCCCGGATCGGGTCGGGAACTGCCTGCTGGGCCACCGGGCGCGCCGGGCGCCGGGCAGGAGCAGCGCCCGGAGGTCGCCGCGCCGCGGGTTCCGGCGGGTCCTGCGCAGACCCGGGTGGACCGGTGGGTGTGGGCGGTCCGGCTGACCAAGACCCGGGCGGCGGCGGCCAGTGCGTGCCGCGCCGGGCACATCCGGGTGAACGGTGAGCGCGCCAAGCCCGCGACGAGCGTGAAGATCGGCGATGAGGTCCGGGTGCGCGGCGAGGGTCCGGAACGGATCGTCGTGGTGCGGGCGGTGATCGAACGGCGGGTCGGACCGCCGGTGGCCGTGCAGTGCTACCGGGACGACACTCCCCCGCCCCCGCCGAAGGAGCACATCGCCCTGGCGGCGCAGCGGGATCGCGGTGCCGGGCGACCGACCAAGCGGGAGCGACGCGAGATCGATCGGCTCCGGGGCCGCTAGGTCCGCGCCGCCCGCACGCGCTCGATCAGCGCCATCGCGTCCTTCGGCGCCCGCACCTTGGTGTCGTTGTCGAAGAACACCCAGACGTCCAGCCCCCGGTCGGCCCAGTCGAGCACCTTCGCCGCCCACCGGTCGAGCGCCGGGTCGTCGTAGCCGGAGACGTACAGCTCGCTGTCGCCGTGCAGCCGGACGTAGACCAGGTCGGCGGTGACGTCCTCGAAGTACGGCCAGCGACCGGCGGTGTCGGCGACCACCAGACCGATGCCCAGCTCGCGCAGCAGCTCCGGGAACTCCGGGGTGCGGAAGGTGTCGTGCCGCACCTCCAGCACGTGCTGGATCGGCCGGTCGTCCTCGCTCGCGGTCCAGGCGCGCCCCTCACCGTCCAACCGTTGATCGTGCTGCCGGGCGAGGGAGGCGGCTGCCCCGGTGCTGCGCGGCAGCTCGGCGGCGAAGGCGCGCAACCGGTCGGCGTCGTAGCCCAGGGTCGGCGGCAGCTGCCACAGCACGGGGCCGAGCACGGGGCCGAGGGCGAGGACCCCGGAGGCGAAGAAGTTGGCCAACGGGGTGCGGGCGTCGGCGAGCTTCTTCATGTGCGTGATGAACCGCGGCCCTTTGACGCTGAACCGGAACCCGTCCGGCACCTCGGACCGCCACCGCTGGTACGAGGCCGGCCGTTGCAGGGCGTAGAAGGATCCGTTCACCTCGATCGCCGTCATCCGCTCGGCGGCGTAGGCCAGTTCGGCGCGCTGCGGCAGGCCGCGCGGGTAGAAGTCGCCACGCCAGGGGGCATAGCGCCAGCCGGAGATGCCGATCCGGATCTCGCCTACCATGCTGGCCGACGCTAGGCACCGACGCCTGGCCCAGCAACCGCGCCCGGCAGCCACCCGCTGTTCACCGGCCGGACGGACGGAGGCGGTACACCGTGGCCGTGGCCCCGCAGACAGCAGTCGTCGACACCCCCGTCATCCCTCGCCGCCGCGTGCTGGCCTGGGCAGCCTGGGACTGGGGGTCCGCCGCGTTCAACGCGGTGGTGACGACCTTCGTGTTCACCCGGTGGCTGACCAGCGACGCCTTCGCCACACCCGGCCTGCCGGGCGCCGCACTGGATCGGGAGCTGGCGACCCACTCGTCCTGGCTGGGCTGGGGGCTGACGATCGCCGGGGTGCTGGTCGCGGTGCTGGCCCCCGCGCTGGGCCGCCGGGCCGACGGCACCGGACACCGGCGCCGGGCGCTGGCCTGGCTCACCGGGCTGACGGTGCTGGTCTGTGCGGCGATGGCGCTCGTCGTGCCGGACCCGGACGCGCTGACCCTGAACCTGGTCGCCGGGATCGCCCTGCTGGCGGTGGGCACCGTGACCTTCGAGCTGGCGTCGGTGCACTACAACGCGCTGCTGTCCACGGTCTCCACCCCGGCGACGGTGGGTCGAGTGAGCGGGATCGGCTGGGGCGCCGGGTACCTGGGCGGCATCGTGCTGCTGGCGGTGCTGCTGGTCGGCTTCGTGCAGCCCGACGTGGGCTGGTTCGGGGTGACGGCGGACAACGGCGCGAACATCCGGGCCGCCGTCTTCGCCTCCGCCGTGTGGTTCGGGGTGTTCGCGGTGCCGGTGCTGATCGCGGTGCCGGAACCACCGGTGGTCGCCGGGGCACCTCGGGTCGGCTTCGTGGAGAGCTACCGCCGGGTGCTGGCCGATCTGCGCGGACTCTGGCGGGAGGCGGGCGGTCTGCGGGGCACCGTCGGATTCCTGCTGGCCAGCGCCGTGTACCGGGACGGGCTGACCGGGGTGTTCACCTTCGGGGCGGTGATCGCCTCCGGGACGTTCGGGTTCAGCGCCTCCGGCGTCCTGGTGTTCGCGGTGGCGGCGAATGTGGTGGCCGGGGTCGCCACCCTGGTCTGCGGACGCTGGGACGACGTGCTCGGGTCGCGTCGGATCGTGCTGGCGGCGCTGGTCGGCCTGGTGATCACCGGCATCGCGACCTTCGCCCTCGCCGACCGGGGACAGGCGGCGTTCTGGGTCTGCGGGCTGCTGCTGTGCCTGTTCGTCGGGCCCGCCCAGTCGGCGAGCCGCAGCCTGCTGCTCCGGGTCACCCCGCCGGGTCGGGAGAGCGCGATGTTCGGGCTGTACGCCACCACGGGCCGGGCGGCGAGCTTCCTGTCGCCGCTGGCGTTCTCCGTGGCGGTCGGGGTGTCCGGCAGTCAGCGGTGGGGCATCCTGGGCATCGTGCTGGTGATCGCCGTCGGATGTGGGCTGCTGCTCGCCGTGCGTCCCCGGGCGACGGCATGACGCTCGACTGGCGGCCCGATCCGCTCGGCCCGGGCTGGGAGTCGGCGGAGCTGCCGGTGTCCGTGTACGACCCCTCGTTGGTCGCCACCCTGGTCCGGCACGGTGCGCAGACGGCCGGTCCTGCGATGCTGCACCTGCACGGCTTCAACGACTACTTCTTCCAGACCCACCTGGCCGACGCCGCCCGGGAGGCGGGGCTGGCGTTCTACGCCCTCGATCTGCGCCGGTGCGGGAGGTCGTGGCGGCCCGGGCAACTGCCGCACACGGTGGCCGACCTGGCCGAGTACCGGGTGGACCTGGCGCTGGCCGCCCGGTGGCTGCGGGCCCTCGACCACGACCGGCTGGTGCTGCACGCCCACTCGACCGGCGGCCTGACGGCGGCGCTGTGGGCGGCCAGTCCGGCGGGGCGGGAGGCGGTGGACGCGCTCGTGCTGAACAGTCCGTGGTTCGACCTGAACGCGCGCTGGTTCCAGCGGGTGGTGTCGACCTGGGTGCTGGACACCCTGGGGCCGCTGGACCCGGACCGGGTGATCGCCGACGGGCCCTCCGCGTACTCCTACCACCTGCACCGTGCGCACGGCGGCCGCTGGGACTACGACCTGACGATGAAGCCCGCCGACGGGTTCCCGGTGCGTGCCGGGTGGCTGCGGGCCGTGCGCCGTGGTCAGGCCCGGTTGGCGCGCGGGCTCGGCATCGAGGCGCCGGTCCTGGTCGCCACCGCCGCGGAATCCGGGCCGAACCGGCTGGACAATCCGCTGCTGGACGCGCAGGACACGGTGCTGGACGTGCGGCAGATCTGGGCCCGATCGCGACAGCTCGGACCCGACGTCACCGAGCTGCGGGTGCCCGGTGGGATCCACGACCTCACCCTGTCCGCCGACCGGCCCCGCGCGGTCTACCTCGAGGGCATGCTCGCGTGGGTGCGCCGGACGCTGGCCGACCGAGCCGCCTGAGCAGCGGGCCGGGCGGCCTCGAGGTCGTCAGTTCCGCCCCGAGTTCGGTGTCGGGACTGCCGAACTCGGGCGCGAACCATCGAACTCGGCGTGGGCGACGGCGAGCGGCGGGCCGGGCGGGCGATCGTGGGGGCGCGTGTGACCTGCGGGATGGTGGGCATGTCGGCGCCGTCCGGCATGCTGGCGCGGTGCCGTCGTCCCGCACCCATCGCCCGGACGGTCCCCTCGACCTCCGACTGACCCTGAGCGCCCTGCGCCGGGGTGCGGGTGACCCGACCCTGCGGATGGTCGCCGACGGATCGATCTGGCGGACGGTCAGCACCCCGGACGGCCCGGCCACCCTGCACCTGACCGCCCGGCCGGGCGAGGTCACCGGCACCGCGTGGGGGCCCGGTGCCGATCGGGTGCTGGACACCCTGCCCGCCCTGCTCGGCGACCACGACGACCCGCGCACCTTCGACCCGGCCGGACATCTCGGCCTGCACCGCGCGGCCCGCGCCCTGCACGGTCTGCGGATGACCCGCAGCCTCGACCTGTTCGGCTCCCTGGTCCCCGCCGTCCTGGAGCAGCGGGTGGTCACCGTCGACGCGCAGGCTGCCTGGTCGTTCCTGGTCCGGCGACACGGCTCGCCCGCCCCCGGCCCGGCGCCGGAGGGGATGCGGGTCGCCCCCGACCCGGCCGGCTGGCGCGAAGTGCCGGTGTGGGACTGGCGACGCGCCGGGGTGGACGACGCCCGCACCGGTGCGATCCGGCGGGTGGCCTCGGTCGCCGCCAAGCTGGAACAGGCGGTGGACCTCGGGTCCACGGCGGAGCTGACCCGGCGGATGTGCGTCGTGCCCGGGATCGGGCCGTGGACCGCCGCCGAGGTGGCCCGCCGGGTGCTGGGCGACCCGGATGCGGTGTCCGTGGGCGACCTGCATCTGCCCCGCCTGGTCGCCGCCGCGGTCGGGCACCGGGTCGAGCAGCACGAGGTGCTGGACGCCCTGCGGCCGTGGGCGCCGCACCGCGGGCGGGTGGTGCGACTGCTGGAGCTGGTCGAGCACCGCACGACCGGCCGGGACCGGCCGCGACCGCGCCGGGCCGCCAGGTTCGGCTGACCGGGCGGCACGAATCGCTGGACCGGGAATGCCACGCCGACCCCGCACGCTGCACAATGGATCGGTCTGGCCCCGAGCAGAGGAAGCATCCGTGAACCAGCCCCGCATGAACGTCGAGTCGTTCAACCTGGACCACCGCACCGTCGCCGCGCCGTACATCCGGCTCGCGGACAAGAAGGTGCTGCCCGCCGGTGACGTGATCAGCAAGTTCGACGTGCGCTTCACCCAGCCGAACAAGGCCCACCTGGAGATGCCGGTGGTGCACTCGCTGGAGCACATGTTCGCGGAGCACTCCCGCAACCACTCCGACCGGGTGATCGACTTCTCCCCGATGGGCTGCCAGACCGGCTTCTACCTGATCCTGCAGGGCGAGTGGGCGCAGGAGGAGGTGCAGGAGCTGGTCGCCGCCACCCTCACCGACATCACCACCGCCACCGAGGTGCCCGCCGCCAACGAGGTGCAGTGCGGCTGGGGCGCCAACCACACCCTGACCGGCGCGCAGGAGGCGGCGACGACCTTCCTCGCCCACCGCGACGAGTGGAGCCAGGTCACCGCATGAGCCTGACGCATGTGCGCGCGGTGATCGCCGTCGCGATGCCGGACGAGGCGGCGCCGTTCCTGGAGCGGGCGGACCACATCGCCGAGCCGGTGACCGTGGGTGGTGCCGAGCACCACGAGATCGAGCTGTCCGGGCAGCCGGTGCTGCTGGTACGCGGCGGGATCGGACTGGCCAACGCCGCCTCCGCCGCCTCGGCCGCCCTGGTCCTGGTCAGCGCCGCCGGTGGGCAGCCCGCCGCCCTGATCTCCGCCGGGTCCGCCGGCGGCGTGCAGGCCGGGGTGCACGTCGGCGAGGTCGTGGTCGGCACGGAGCACCTGTACACCGGCGCCGACGCCCGGGCGTTCGGCTACGCGCTGGGCCAGGTGCCGGGGATGCCGCCGGTGTACACCGGTGACCCCGAGCTGCGCCGGGCGGCCCTGGCCGCCGAGGTGGGCGACCTGACGCTGCGGGCCGGGCTGATGCTCTCCGGCGACCAGTTCGTCGACGCGCAGCTGGTCGGCCCGGTGCGGGAGCAGTTCCCCTCCGGTCTGTCCACCGACATGGAGACCACCGCCCTGGCCCAGGTGGCGCACGTCTACGGCGTGCCGTTCCTGGCGGTCCGGGGCATCTCCGACCTGTGCGGCCCGGCCGGTGCCGACGACTTCCTGACCCATGTGGACGACGCCGCGGAGCGGTCGGCCACCGTGGTCGCCGGGCTGCTGGCCCGACTGTCCTGACAGCGCGGCGGGGCCGGGTGGTGCGCGCACCACCCGGCCCCGCCGCTGTCGTCACTCCTCGCTCGGGCCCAGATCGGGTCCGGCGACGAAGCCGACCCGTGGCCGCGCGGCACCGTGCAGGTCGAGGATCACGATCCGGTTGTCCCGCTCCCGGAGCAGCGGACCGGGCACGTACAGCGTCCCGGTGGGTGAGGCCGACCAGTACCGGCCGAGCAGGAAGCCGTTCACCCAGACCAGCCCCTTGCCCCAGCCGTCGGTGCGCAGGAAGTGGTCGGCACCCGCCACGGTGTCGAAGCTGCCCGCGACCAGCACCGGACCGGATACCGGTGCGGACGGGTCGAGCCGGGCACCGCGGTCGAGGGCGGACAGCAGCTCCGCCCCCAGCGGATCGAGGGCCAGGGACACGGTGTCCCAGTCGGTCAGCTCCCGGACCGCGGTCCGCGCACCGCCGATCAGGCCCTTGGCCTCACCGATCCGCTGCCCGTAGTTGACCCGGCCCTGGTCCTCGACCAGCACCGTCAGCTCACCGGCCCGACGCGGCAACGACACCGTGGTGTCGTGGGTGGTGCGGGACAGGACGCCGACCGGTTCGCCGTCCAGCAGCACCACCGCTCGGTCCCGCACCTCCCCCACCGTGAGCACCGCGTCCTGTGCGGTGATCGTGGTGCGGTAGGCGATCAGGCCGTCCCACTGCTCGGCGTCGTCCATCGTCGGCAGCCGGTCCCAGTGCCGGGTGTCGCCGAGCAGACCGGCATCGATCGCGTCCAGCAACGACAGCCCGGTCGACAGCGTGACCGCGAACTCCGGCGCCGGTTCCGGGTCGGCGGGCAGTTCCTCCGGCACCGGGGCGTACCGGGCGATCACCGACCGCATGGCGTGGTACTTCGCCGTCGGCGCACCGTGTTCGGCCAGCGGGGCGTCGTAGTCGTAGCTGGTCGTGATCGGCAGGTAGGTGCCCTTGTCGTTCGCCCCGTTGGTGAGACCGAAGTTGGTCCCGCCGTGGAACATGTACAGGTTCACCGACGCACCCTGGGCGAGCAGGTCGTCCAGGTCCTGCGCATTCGTCTCCGGCGGGGCGACGTGGTGGTGCTGCCCCCAGGAGTCGAACCAGCCGTTCCAGAACTCCATGCACATCAGCGGTCCGGTGGGCTGGTGCCGCCGCAGCAGCGCCAGCTTCTCGGTCGCCCGGGAGCCGAAGGTCACGGTGCGGTGCAGTTCGGGCAGCGAGCCCCGGTCCTGCATCGCGTCGTCGGCCTGGTCGCAGCTGAGCAACGGCACGGTGATCTCGTGGCCACGGACCAGCTTGATCAGGGCGCGCAGGTACTCCGCGTCCTCGCCGTAGGCGCCGTACTCGTTCTCCACCTGCACGGCGATGACCGGCCCGCCGTGGTCGATCTGCCGGGCGGCCACCAGCGGCAGGTGCTGGTCGTAGTACTCCGCGATCGCGGCGAGGTAGCGCGGCTCGTGCCGACGCACCCCGACCTCGGGATCGGCCAGCAGCCACCCGGGCAGTCCGCCGCCGGTCCACTCCGCACAGATGTACGGGCCGGGCCGGACGATCGCGTACATCCCCTCGGCGGCGACCAGGTCCAGGAACCGGCCCAGGTCCCGCTGCCCGCTGAGGTCGAACACCCCGGGCCTCGGGGCGTGGAAGTTCCACGCCACGTAGGTCTCGATGGTGTTCAACCCCATCAGCCGGGCCTTGCGGATCCGGTCCGCCCACTGGTCCGGGTGGACCCGGAAGTAGTGCAGCGCCCCGGAGATGACCTGGAACGGCTTCCCGTCCAGCAGGAAGTCCTGCTCGCCGATCTCGAACCTGCTGTTCATCACTTGACCGTGAAGCCCTGCTCGTTGCCGTAGCTGATCGTCTTCTGCTGCCAGTCGGCCAGTCCCTCGGTCAGCGTGGTGCCGGAGACGTACGCCTGGCCCACGGTGTCGTTGAAGATGCTGTTGGCGTAGACCTGGTAAGGCAGGTACTGCCAGCCCTCCACGACGTCCTCCGCCGACTGGGAGAGCACCTCGTTGATCTTCTGCCCGCCGAAGTAGTCGAACTCCTTGTTCAGGAACTCGTCGGACTGCAGGTCAGCGGTGGTCGCCGGGAACCCGCCCATCTCGATCCGGGTGGCGACGCCGTCACCGACGGTGGCGTAGTGCAGGAAGTCGTAGGCGAGCTCCTTGTTCGCCGACGCCTCGGTGACCGACAGACCGGAGCCGCCGTTCTCCGCGGTGGCCGACTGCCCCGCCTCCCACTGCGGCATCGGGGCGACCCGCCACTGCCCCGCGGCCTGCGCGACACCGGACTCCAGGTTGCCCGGCATCCAGGCGCCGATGGTCAGGGTGGCGATGGTGCCGTTGCCCAGGCCCTGGTACCACTCGTCGGACCAGGAGCTGATCGGGGCCAGCAGGTCGTCGTCGATCAGCTGCTGCCACAGCCCGGCGAACTTCGCGGAGCCCTCGTCGGTGAAGTCGACGGTGACGTCGGTGCCCTTCACGCTGTACGGCTTGCCGCCGGCCTGCCAGATCATGCTGGTGGTGAAGCCGGCGTCACCGGTGTCGTTGGTGATGTAGACGTTCGGGTCGGCGGCGTGCAATGCCTTCGCCGCGGCGACGTACTCGTCCCAGGTGGTCGGGATCTCGATGCCGTACTTCTCGAAGACGGTGGTGTTGTAGAACATCGCCATCGGGCCGGAGTCGGCGGGCAGGCCGTAGATCCCGTCGCCGGACTGCACGGCGTTCCACGGTCCGGGGCTGAAGGTGCCGTCCAGGTCGGCGGCGCCCAGGTCGGACAGGTCGGCCAGCGCACCGCCAAGGGCGAACTGCGGCAGCGCGTAGTACTCGATCTGCGCGATGTCCGGCACCCCGGATCCGGCGGCGACGGCGTTCTGCAGCGCGGTGTACTGGTCGTTGCCGGTGCCGGCGTTCACCACGTCGATGGTGACGTCCGGGTTCTCCTTCATGTACTGCTCGGCGATCGGCTCGACCGTGTTGTCCCAGGCCCAGACGGTGAGCTTCCCGCCGTCGGCGGCGGCGTCGGTGGAGTCACCGCCGGAGCCGGAGCCGGACGAGCAAGCGGTCAGGCCCAGGGCGAGGGCCCCGACCACGGCGGCGGTGCGCCAGAGAGTGCGATGAGACATGCCAGTTCCTCACATCATTGTGTAGAAGGGGTGGGTCATTCCTTGACGGAGCCGGCCGCCAGCCCCGACTGCCAGTAGCGCTGCAGCAGGAGGAAGGCGACGACCAGCGGGAGGATGGTCAGCAGGGCACCGGTGATCACCAGGTTGAAGATGGCCTGGCCACCGGCAGTGGCTGCCTGCGCGTTCCAGGCGTTGAGCCCGAGGGTGAGCGGATACCAGTCGGGGTTCTTCAGCATGATCAGCGGCAGGAAGTAGTTGTTCCAGGTCGCGACCATGGTGAACAGCAACACCGTGACGATGCCGGGGCCGAGCAACGGCAGGCTGATCTGGCCGAAGGTGCGCAGTTCGCTGGCACCGTCGACCCGCGCCGCCTCCATCAGCTCGGTCGGGATCGCCTCGGCGGCGAAGGTCCACATCAGGTACAGCCCGAACGGGGAGATCAGGGACGGGATGATGACCGACCAGGGCGTGTTGGTGATGCCCATCTTGCTGAACATCAGGAAGGTCGGGACGGCCAGCGCGGTGCCCGGCACGGCCACCGCGCCGATCACGATCGCGAACACGGCCTTCTTGCCCGGGAACCGGAACTTGGCCAGGCCGTAGCCGCCGAGCACCGCCAGCAGCGTCGCTCCCCCGGCGCCGACCACCACGTACAGGATCGTGTTCAGCAGCCAGCGGACGAAGATGCCGTCCTGGTAGGTGAGCGTGTCGGCGATGTTGCTGAACAGCGCGAAGTCGCCGCTGAACCACAGGCCGAAGGAGTCGAAGAGCGAGTTCTGGGTCTTGGTCGCGTTGATCAGCAGCCAGGCCAGGGGCACCAGGCTGTAGAGCAGCACGATGCTGGTCAGCACGGTGAGCAACGGGCTGCGTCGGGTGCGGGGCTTGTCGGCCCTCGGTGTGCGGGTGCGCAGGGCGGTGGCGGACATCGTCACGACTCCTTCCGCATACCGCGGAGCTGGACGACATACGCGACGATCATCGTGAGGACGCCCATGATGATCGCGACCGTCGCCGAGTAGTTGTACTGCTGGCCGGAGAAGCCGAGCGAGTAGGCGTACAGGTTCGGGGTGAAGGACGTGGTGATCGCGTTCGGCGCCAACGACTGCAGGATGCTCGGCTCGTTGAACAGCTGGAACGACCCGATGATCGAGAAGATGGTGGCGATCACCAGCGCGCCTCGGATCGCCGGGAGCTTGATCGCGGAGATGATCCGCCACTGCCCGGCGCCGTCGATCTCCGCCGCCTCGTACAGGCTGTGCGGGATGACCCGCAGCGCCGAGTAGAAGATCAGCATGTTGTAGCCGACGAATTCCCAGGTCACGATGTTGCCGATCGAGGCGAGCACCAGATCGGGTGACAGCGGGTTCGGGAGGCTGATCCCGAAGGCGTCGTTGATGTTGCCGATCAGGCCGAACCGGGTGCCGTACATGAAGCCCCACATCAGGGTGGCGACCACGGCCGGCACCGCGTAGGGCAGGAAGATCGAGATCCGGAAGAAGCTCTTGCCGTACAGCCGCCCGGAGTCGATGGCCAGCGCGACCAGCAGCGCGATGCCGAGCATGATCGGCACCTGGACCACCAGGAACAGCGCCACCCGACCGGCCGCCGACCACAGCTGCGGGTCGCTGAACGCCCGGGTGTAGTTGTCCAGACCGACGAAGGCGTTGCCGCCCACCAGCTGCTGGCGGAACAGGCTGAGGTAGATCGAGTAGCCGATGGGTGCCAGGAACACCAGGGCGAACACGATCATGAACGGTCCGACGAATCCCCACCCGGTCCAGCGCCGGGAGACACCCCGGGCACTGCGTCGAGCGGGGGCCGCCACGGCGGGTCTCGCCAGGGCGGGTGGGACGGTCTGCGTCACGGGGGCCACTCCTTCGTGGGCTGATGTTGACGTCAACATCCGGTGCGGCGTCACGCTGCCACAGCGCCGGGACCGCCGTCAACACCGGGATGGTCACGGAATGGTGACGTCACCATTTCACCCGTTCCGCTCGGATGTTCACGTCATCACCGCTACCATCGCCGCATGTCCCGGGTCTCCCGCCCCAACCCGTCCATCGCCGACGTCGCTCGGCTGGCCGGTGTCTCCGCCCAGACCGTGTCCCGGGTGTCCACCGGTGCCGACAACGTCCGGCCCGCCACCCGCGACCGGGTCCTCGCGGCGATGGACGAGCTCGGGTACTCGCCGAACCACGCCGCCCGCGCGCTGCGATCCGGCAGCTTCGGGACCATCGGGATGATCGCCCACCGCCTGGCCCGCACCGGCGAGTCCCGCACCGTCGAGGCCGTGGTCGAGGCAGCCAGGGCCGAGGGCTACACGGTGAGCCTGGTCGACGTCAGCTCGCCCTCCTCCGACGAGGTCACCGAGGCCGCCGCCCGGTTGTCGCACCAGTCCATCGACGGGCTGGTCATCATCCGCGCCGAGACGGCGACCCCGACCAACCTCGCCCTGCCGCCCCGGGTCCCGGTGGTCGTGTCCGACAGCCGGTTCGCCGGGCACCACCCCGCCGTCGGCGCCGACCAGGTCACCGGCACCCACCTGGCCGTGCAACACCTGCTCGACCTCGGCCACCGCACCGTGCACCACCTCGCCGGACCGGTCAGCTCCGCTCCGGCCGAGATCCGGGTCGAGACCTGGCGCGAACACCTGATCGGTTCCGGCCGCGCCGTGCCCGAACCCCTGCGCGGCGACTGGTCGGCCCGCTCCGGCTACCAGCAGGGCCAGCGGATCGCCGCCGCCGCGCGCCGCGACCGGATCACCGCCGTCTTCACCGCCAACGACGAGATGGCCGCCGGGTTGATCCGCGCGCTCTCCGAGGCCGGGCTACGGGTGCCGCAGGACGTGTCGGTGGTCGGCTTCGACGACATCCCGCTCGCCGAGTTCCTCTGGCCGCCGCTGACCACGGTGCAGCAGGACTTCCAGTTGATCGGGCACCAGCTGATGGACCTGCTGCTACGCCAGATCCGGCACCACCAGCAGCTCTCCGATCAGCGGATCGTGGTGCCGACCCGGCTGGTGGAACGGGGCAGCACCGCCGCACCACGGGAGTGACGGTCCGACGGGACCCCGCCGGCGACCAGCGAGGTGTGACCGACCCGACCGAGGCCCCGACCGACGGGGCGTGACCGGCCCGACCGAGGCCCCGACCGGCGCGGCGTGACCACCACCGGAACGAGTGGACCCGCGCCCGCTCCACAGCGCCCAGCCGGAACACCCCGGACCGCGCGACTCAGCGCGCCGTCCGCTCCGGTGCCACCGGGGCCTCCTCCGCCGGCCCGCCGCGCTGTCGAGGCACCGCCGACAGCGCCCCGATCGCCCGGCTCACCGCCTCGGGATCCCGGGTCACCAGCACCGGGCACTCGGCGCGGTGGGCCACCGCGCGGCTCACCGACCCGAGCACGAGGCTGACGAACCCACTCCGTCCCCGGGCGCCGACCACCACCAGCGCCGCATCCGCCGACCGTCGCACCAGCACGTCCTGCGCGCGCCCCTCGACCAGCCGCACCTCGGTGCGCAGCTCCGGCCGGGTGGCGCACCAGCTCACCGCCCGGTCGGCGACCTGCTGCGCCGCGAGCCGGGCACCCTCGGCGGTGGACGGCGCTCGCAGGCCGCACAACGGCGGCGCCGAGGTCTGCGCCACCGCGGTCCACGCCACCAGGACCTGCAACGGGACGCCCAACGCCTCCGCGGCGTCGCGCCCCTCCTCGATCGCGACGAAGGATGCCGGCGACCCGTCGAAGCCGACCACCACCGGTCCCTGCCGGATCGGCGCGGCATCCGGCACCACGGCCACCGCCGTCGGCGCGTTGTGCAGCACACCGGAAGCCACCGACCCGATCAGCGGACCACCACGGCGACCGGCTCCGTGGCGACCGATCACCACCATCGGCGCATGGATCGCCCGCTCGGTCAGCACCGCCACCGGCGAGCCGAAGTCCAGCACCGGCCGCACCGTGATCTCCGGCGCCGCCTCGGCCGCGATCCGTGCCCCCTCGGCGGGCACCTCCCGGACCTGCTCGACCACCCGTCGACCGAGCCAGGTGTCCCCGGCTCCACCATTCGGTTGCCCGGCGAATCCCCAGGCGCACACCACCTCGACCGGCCTGCCGCGTTCCCTGGCCCGGGCGGCCGCCCACCGCAAGGCGGTGGCGGCCTGCGGCGACCCGTCGTACCCGACCACGATCGCGCTCCGCATGACGCCCTCCTCGACGTTGCCATCTCCACCATGCGTCGAATCGCGACCGCGCGCCAAGGGACGAGGGTCCCGGACCGACGCATCGCGCGGATCCGGCACCACCCGCCCTATCGTGGGCGCACCGCACCGCACCCAACCCACCACCCGCCTCCGCCCTCCACCTCCGCGGCGCTCACCCCACCACCCGCCTCCGCCCGCACCCACCCCGCCACTCACGCCCGGCCCGCCGCCCGCCTCCGCCCGCACCCATCCCCCGGCCCACTCCGCCCGCACCCACCCCCCGGCCCGCTTCGGCTTCCGCCGCCGAGTTCGGCAGTTCCGCCCCGAGGTCGCTGTCCTCGATGCCGAACTCGGGGTCGATGTCACGACCTCGACACTCACCGGGGGCCGACGTCACGACCTCGCCACCCGCCCGGGTGCTAGCGACCCACCCGCACCCTCCGCCGACCGAGAGGTTCCCCGTGCGCCGTCCGGCCCTGATCCTCGGCACCGTCGCCCTCACCGTCGTCGCCGTCGTGCTGGTGGTCCTGGTCCTGCGCGATCCCCCGGCCCCGACCCCCACCGCGAGTGCCACCATGCAGCCCACACCGAGCGTCACCCCCGTCGTCCCCACCGAGCTGAGCACGGTGCTGACCACCGACTTCGACGACCCGGAGCAGGACGCGGCGGGTTGGGAACCCCTGGGTGAGGGCGTCGAGGCGCTCCGCTCCGAGGAGGTGCCGCACACCGGGACCGGGTCGTTGCTGGTGACCGGCCGGTCGGCGCCGTGGAACGGGGCACAGGTGGATGTCACCGGGCTGGTCTCCCCCGGCATCCAGCACACCGTCGCCGCCTGGGTCCGGCTGGGCCAGGGCGGTGGTGACGATCCCGGTGCCGTGCGCTCCGGCACCGTGCGCATGACCCTGCAACGCACGGGGGACGCCGAGCAGTTCTGGCACGTCGCGGACGCACGGGCCACCGCCGACGGCTGGACCGAGCTGACCGGCACCGTCACCCTGCCCGCCGACACCACCGACGGTCAGTGGCGGCTGTACCTGGAGAGCGCCGATACCCTCGCCGACCTGCGACTGGACGAGGTCCGGGTGTCCCGGCCGACACCGCCGGTCCAGACGGAGATCGCTTCGCTGGCCGGATCCACCGACGTGCCGATCGGCACCGCGGTCGCCGATCAGGACCTCTCCGGCCGCCCGGCGGAGCTGCTGCTGCGGCACTTCGATCAGCTCACCGCCGAGAACGCGATGAAGCCGTCGGTGGTGCAGCCCACCGAGGGGCAGTTCGACTTCGGTCCGATGGACACGATCCTGGACTTCGCGGTCGCGCACGGCCTGGCGGTGCACGGCCACACCCTGGTCTGGCACCGGTCGACGCCGGACTGGTTCTTCACCGACCCGGACGGCCGCCCTCTGACCGCGGACCCGGCCGACCAACAGCTGCTCCGGGACCGCATGCGCGCCCATATGCAGGCCATTGCCGAGCACCTGACCGAGCGCTACGGCGCAGCGAACCCGGTGAACTCCTGGGACGTGGTCAACGAGGCACTGGACCCCGGGGAGGGCGACGGTCTGCGTCATTCCCGCTGGTACGACGTCCTCGGCCCGACCTACATCGGCACTGCCTTCGACACCGCCCGTGCGGTCTTCGGTCCCGATGTCACGCTCGTCCTCAATGACTACGACACCGACGCCCCGGACCGCCGCCGCGCCCTGTCGTCCCTGCTGAGCACGCTGATCGCCGACGGGGTGCCGATCGACGCGGTGGGCCACCAGATGCACCTGCGGGTCGGGTCGTCGGTCGCTCAGGTGGACGCCACGCTGGATGCGGTGGCGGACCTCGGTCTGCGGCAGGCGATCACCGAACTCGACGTGGCCCTCACCGCGCCCGACCAGCAGCTCGACACGGTCACCGCCGACCAGCTCACCGCACAGGGCACCCTGGTGCGGCAGCTGGTGGAGACCTTCCTCGCCCACGACCCCGAGTTCATCAGCGTCTGGGGCCTCTACGACACCCGGACCTGGCTGCGCAGCTGGCCCCGCGACCGACCGCTGGAGGCACCCCTGCTCTTCGACGACGACCTGCAGGCCAAACCCGCCTACCAGGGCTTCCTCGCCGCCCTCACCTCCTGATCCCGGCCCCGCAGCTGCGAACCCGGGCCAGCAGGGTTCGCCGGACCGGACGGCGGGGTCGCGGACCGGCGGACCCGAGTCGGGCGGGGTCGCGGACCGGCGGACCCGAGTCGGTCGGGTTCGGGGCCCGGGGGCGGTCAGCGGCGCGTCGACGCCGTCACGGTGAACTTCAGGTTCCGGGCGACCTGGCGGGTCGGTCCGACCAGCGCGTCCAGGCTCGGGCGGTACCGCAGGTGGGAGTTCCACACGCACCAGAGTTCCCCACCGGGCCGCAGCACCCGTGCGGCGGCGGCGAACAGCTCGCGCGCCAGGGAGTCCTCCACTGCCGCCCCGATGTGGAAGGGCGGGTTCAGCAGCACCAGGTCGACGCTGCCGGCGGCGATGCCGTCGGTCCCCCGCGCCCGCTGCACCCGCACCCGGTCGGTCAGGTCGTTGGCGGCGACGGTGGCGCGGGCGGAGGCGACGGCGGCGGCCGACTCGTCGGTGGCGATCACCCCGATGTCCGGTCGGCGCAGCGCGAGCGTCCCGGCGAGCACCCCGGTGCCGCAGCCCAGGTCGACAGCCTGCCGGGCATCCGGCACCGCAGCGTCGAGGTGCTCGACCAGGAAGCGGGTGCCGATGTCGATCCGCGCCCCGGCGAAGGCCGCCCCGTGCGCGCAGACGGTCAGCCCCAGGTCGTCGTGCCGCACGGAGACCGGCCACCGGACCGGCGCCGAGGCGGGACCGCTGGCGTGCAGCACCCGGGACTTCTGCCGACCCCGGCTGGCGTGCACCGCCGAGAAATGACCGCCCAGCACCTCGTTCATCGCCGGTGACATGTGCTTGTCCCGACCCCCGGCGACCAGGACCACCTGCGGGTCGGCATGGGCGGCGATCAGACCGGCGACCTCGTCCAGCGCGTCCAGTGACCGGGGCAGTGCGAGCACCACCACCCGGGCACCCGCGACCAGCTCGGGCACCAGATCGCATGACCGGTACGCGGCGGTCATCCCGGCCCGTTCGGCGTTGGCCGCGAGCGCCAGTTCACCGGTCAGCCGGTCGGAGTGGCTGCGCAGCCCGGTCAGACCGAAGCGCGCTGCCGCACCCAGGGTGAGTGCCCCGTACCGGTCACCGATCACCACCGCCGTCCCCGGCGCGGCATCCGCCAGCGCCGGTGCCGCCTCGTCCAGGATCAACCGGTCGGCGGCGTCGACCGCGACCAGATCCGGCGACGGGATCTCCGGCTCGCATCGCAGGGCGGCGAACAGGTCGTCGGTCATCCGTCCAGTATCGCAGCGGCCGGGTGACCACCTGTCGTGCTCACCCGGCCCCGCTGGCGTCGAACCCGCGTCGGCCTCATCGGGCTGCGCCGGGCCTCATCGGGCTGCGCCGGGCCGTGTCGGGCTGTGTCGGGCCGTGTCGGGCTGTGTCAGTCCAGGATCGCCTTGGTGACCGCCACCTGCTCGGTCAGCACCCCGCCGATGGTCTGCTGGGTCTCGTTGATCCGCTCGACCACGCCACCGATCTTGGCCAGCGAGGAGATCACCCCGTCCACCTGCTGCTGGATGGTGCGCACCTTCTCCCCGACCTGCGTGGTGGCGGCGGCGGTCTCGTTGGCGAGCTCCTTCACCTCGTGTGCCACCACGGCGAAGCCGCGGCCCGCCTCCCCGGCCCGCGCCGCCTCGATGGTGGCGTTCAGGGCGAGCAGGTTGGTCTGGGCGGCGATCTGCTGGATCACGGTCACCACCTCGCTGATCTCGGCACTCGACGCACCGAGTCCGGCGACCTCACGGTTGGCGTCGTCGGCCAGGCGCTGCCCGTCACCGGCGACGGTAGTGGCGGCCAGCACATTGCGCTCCACCTCCTGGATCGAGGTGACCAGCTCCTGGCCCGCGGTGTGCAGTCGCGCCGCGGCGGCGTGCCGCTCCAGCGCCTGTCCGACCAGGAAGGCGGTGTTCCGCAGCGCCTCGCGGCGACTGTCGGACAGGTCCAGCGTCCGGGTGGCGAAGAAGTCCATCGTGCCGACGACCCGGCCGTTGACCTGGATCGGCAGGCACACGCCCGACTTCACCCCCGCGCGCTGGGCGGCCGGTGCGCGCACGCAGTCGGTCAGCTCGCCCAGATCGGCGACGAACACCAGGTCCCGCGCCCGCCAGGCACGCCCGGCCAGTCCGACCCCTTCGGCGAAGGAGGCGGTCCGGGTCACCTGACGGAACTCCGCTCCGGCGTCGCCCAGCTCCTGCAAGAAGGTGAGGGCACGCTGCTGCTCGTCCAGCTCCCAGACCGAGGAGTACGCCCAGCCGAAGCCCTCCTTGATCGCGACCTGGGCGCGGCTGATCGCGTCCTGTGCGGTGTCGGCGCTGGTCACCTCGTGGATGACCCGGTTCACCGCCGCGATGTCCTGTGCCGCGTCGGCCTGGCGCTCGGCGGTGGCGATCCGCTCGATCGCCTGGGAGACCAGGACGCCGATCGCGCGCAGGGTCTCCAACCGCTGCGCGGACGGGGCGAGGGTCTCGGTGCTGAAGAAGTCCATCGTGCCGGTGACCTGGCCGTCCTCGGTCAGCGGGAAGCAGATCCCGGACCGCACCCCGGCGCGCTGGGCGGCGGGCGAGCGCACGCAGTCGGTCAGCTCACCCAGATCGGCGACGAACACCAGCTCCCGCGCCCGCCAGGCGCGGCCGGAGAGTCCGACGCCCTCGGTGAACGATGCCGAGCGGGTGACCTGTCGGAACTCCTGCCCGGCGTCACCGGACTCCTGGGCGAAGTGCAGCGCGTTGTCCTCGGCGATCCGCCAGTAGGACCCGTACGCCCAGCCGAACCGCTCCCGCACCACATCGAGGGCCACGCGCACGGCGTCCTGGGAGGTGTGCGCCTGGGCCAGCGCGAGCACCACGGCGGTCACGGCGTCGACATTCGCCCGGGATTCGGACAGTTCCAGGGCGGCGAGCGACGACGCGACTCGGGATCGGGACAGCATTGTGGGGACTCCTCGGTTCTCGGCACACACCCCCGTCATCGGACCTGATCGGCCCGCGCTCAGTGGGGATGAGGCAACCGCCCGGGGTTCACCCGCAGGTCAGGCACCTGGGGTCCACGATGCATCGCCGCTGGTCATGCGGCCACCCGAAGACGAACGGGGCCCGGGTGAATCCCCGGACCCCGTTCGTTCCCGACCGACCTGGATCAGGCCTCGTGACGGCTCGCGCGACGCCGCAGCAGCGCACCCAGCCCGACCAGCAGCAGGGCGACCAGCCCAGCGCCGCCGACGCTGGCACCAGTGATCGCCAGCTTCGTGGTGGTCGACGGCGGAGCGTCGTGCGGCGGGTTCCGCGTCGTCGGCGGGTCCGCCCGCGGCGGGTCGTCCTGCCCCCGGTCGGACGCCGTGTACACCGCGGTGCCGGTGCCGGTCACCGTGCTGCCCGCTTCGGTGCCGGTCGCGGTCACGGTGAGCGTGTGCGATCCGGCCACGGCGGTCTGCGTCGCGGTGACGGTGAGCGACTCGCCCGGTGCCAGGTTGCCGGTGAAGCCGGCGGGCAGCTGCCACGCGACCTCGTCCGACAGGGTGATCCCGGTCAGGGTGGTCGCCCCGGTTTTGGTGATCACCGCCGAGACCTCCAGTTCGTCACCGGTGGTCACCGCGGCACCCGTGCCGGTCGGGTACTCCTGGTCACCGATCAGCACACGCACGCCGATCGCCGACGCCGCGGGGACCTGCACCTCGGCCTGCGCGGCCGCGGTCAGGGTCGCCCCGGAGCGAGTGATCGCGGTGACGGTGACCTGCGAGCCGACCAGGTGCGCGTCCAGATCCGCCTGGGTCAGGACACTGGTCGCGGTCGCCGTGGCGCTCGCCCCCGGTGCCAGGGTGCCGTCGCAGTCCAGCGTCCAGCCCGCGCCGAGGCTCACCCCGGTCAGAGTGGCCGGACCGGTGTTGGTCACGGTGGCTGTCCAGGTCACGGTGCCGCCGACCACTGCCTCACCGGCCAGCACGCCGACCTCCGAGACAGTGACCGCGGAGGCGGTGACCAGCTCGGCGGAGACATCGGCACTGGCGGTGACGGTCTCGGCAGCGATGTCCGTCCCGGTGGCGGTGCCGGTCACGGCGAGGGTCCACGCCGCCACCTGCTCCTCGGTCAGCACGCTGCTGACCACCACGGTCACCGACTCACCCGGAGCCAGCTCACCCGGGGTCCCGGGCCAGGTCCAGGTGAGCTCGGCACCGGCCAGCGCGGTGTCCACCCCGAGGTCGGTCAGGGTGTTCTCCCCGGTGTTGGTGATCGTGTAGGTGATGGTCACCGGGTCACCGGCGATCGGGTCGGCCGGCAGCGGCGTCAGCTCGGCGGTCACCGACATCCCGGACTCCAGGAGGTCGTAGCCGAAGTCGACGCCGGTCAGTGCCTGCGATTCGGCCACGGTCACCGCGGCGGAGTCGCTGCCCGCCGGGGAGACGGTCACCGCCGCGCGCCCGGCGTTCACCGTCGACCGGTCGACGGTGACGGTGTAGTCGCCGGCCACCAGCCCGCCGAACCGATAGGTCCCGTCGGCGTCCGTGGTGGTGGTCGCCCCGGTGGACAGCGTGACGGTGACGCCCGCGATCCCCGGCTCGTCGGCGGTCAGCTCGCCGTCTCCGTCGAGGTCGGCACGCACCTGCCCGGTGATGGACGAGGCGCTGATCGGTTCGGCGGTGTAGGTCGCCGCGTCGGTGGCGGTGATCGTCGCACCGTCCGGGCCGCCAACGGCGGTGACCGTCACGGTGCCGGTGTGCTCGCCCAGCGCGGCGGTGGTCGTCCCGGTGACGACCGCCGACTCCCCCGGCGCCAGCGTCCGGTCCGCCAGGGTGATGCCGGTCAGACCATCGGCGTCGGCCAGGGTGATCCCGGTGAGCGTGGTGTCACCGGTGTTGGTCACGGTCGCCGACCAGGTCAGCGCGTCCTTGTCGGTGACGATCAGACCCGGTGCTGCCTGGTGCTCGCCGTTCACCGTGAGGTCGACGGTCACGGTGGACTCCGGAGCGAAGGTCACCGCACCCGAGCCGGTCGACGTGGCCTGCTCCGCGGTGGCGGTGATCGCCCCGCTCGCCGACCCCGCGTCCACCTGCGCCTGGGTCAGGGTCGAGGTCCCGGTCACGGTGACCGACTCCCCCGGCGCCAGGCTGGTCGGCACATCGGTCCAGGTGACGGTGCCGTCGGTGCCGTCGCTGCCGGTCAGGCCGGTGAGCGTGACGGCGCCGGTGTTGGTCAGCGTGGCCGACCAGGTGATCCCGGCCCCGGCCTTCGCGGCGCCGTCCAGGACACCGGTCACCGTGCTGGTCATGGCAGCGGCGGCGTCGAAGCTGACCGCCACCTCCTCCGTGGCCGTCAGCCCGGTGCCCGCGTAATCGGCGGTGGCGGTGCCGGTGGTCGACACCCGCCCGGCGTCCACATCGGCCTGGGACAGCGTGTAGTCGACCGTGTAGGTCGCCGACTCGCCGGCCGCCAGGGTCCCGGCGGTGCCGGGCCAGGCCCAGCTGCCGTTGCTCTGTGCCGCGTCCAGCCTGCGAGACCGGGGTGTTGCCGGTGTTGGTCACGGTGAAGGTCAGCGTGACGGTGTCCCCGGCCTTCGCGGACTCCGGTGCGGTGCCGGTGGCGTCGAGCGTGATCGCCGCGTCGGCCTCGTGGTAGCCGAAGTCCTGTTCGGCGACCGTGCTGTCCTGCGGCACGCTGACCGTCGCACCGCTGCCCAGGGTGTCGCCCATACCGGCGGTCTGCAGCACCGGGTTCGGGAAGGTCGAGCCGTCGGCGGTGAGGGTGTAGTCGCCGCTGCTCAGCTGCGTGAGGGTGTACCCGCCCTGCGCGTCGGTCCGGGTGCTGTGCTCGACGCCGTCGGCACCGACCAGGGTGATCAGCACACCGCCGATGCCGTTCTCACCGGAGCCGCGGATGCCGTCACCGTCCGCGTCGTTCCACAGCGTGCCGGTCACGGTGGAACTGACCACCTGCACCGGGTAGCTCGGGCTGGACACGCTGACGCTGCTGCCGACCCACGCCTCGGCGCTGTTTGGCGAGCACGTCGCCGCCGTGCTGACCGGTGGCGTTCAGCACCAGACGCACGGTGCCGGCCGCACCGCTCGCCGGGGTGGCGACCCGCACCGCGGTCACAGTGGACATGTCCGTGTCGGCGGTCAGCGGCGCCCAGGTGGCTCCGGCCCCCTGGGTGCCGATGCTCGCGGGGTCGGTGCTGGTGACCTCGATCGCGCTGTCGGCCAGATCGCCGAGCAGCTCGACACTGGCCAGGCTCAGGGTCGCGGAGGTGCTGGTGCCCCGGCTGTCACCCTCGTACGGCAGCACGTCCAGCAGGTAACCCGCCTGGTTCGCGGTGGACGCGCCGTAGTTGTACCAGTTGGCGTTCCATTGCACCGTGGTGTCGGCGGTCTCGATCACGGTCGGGGTGGCCGTCCCGTCGACCGCCAGCGCCTGCAGCTGCGTGATCCGGGTCGATCCGCTCGCCTTGGCCGTGCCGTCCCCGAGGGGGTCGACCGAGTAGGTGAGCACGGAGTTGGCGTATGCCCGATCGGCGGGGGCGCCCAGGGCGGTGGTGCCGAGGAGGTTGAAGGCGTACATCGTGGTGGTCGTGCTCGACACCGTGATCGGGTCGTGCTCGAACACCAGGACGGGTCCGCTCACGTCGTCGCTGGTGGCGGGCAGACCGTCCGGGCCGTAGTCGGCGTCGGTCATCGACACCAGCGTCCAGCCCTGGTCCAGTGCGTCCTGGTAGTCGACCGTGGTCAGCACCGCCGGCAAGGTCACGGTGAGACTGACGTCCTCGACCACCAACGGATCGGTGGTGGCGGGCGTGAAGCGACCCAGACCGAAGCCCTGCCGCACCAGGTACGTGATGTCGCTACCGCTCATCACCACGTCGGTCGGCGCCACCAGGCTCGACACGACCAGAGGGGTGACAGCGAGGCTCGCCTCCCGGGTCAGGGTGTCCTGGCCGTCGGCCGTCCAGACCGCGGTGGTGGCGAAGGTGGTTGATCCGAGGGCATCGGTGTGCACTTGGACCGGGACGTTCAGCAGCAACTGGGTGGCGCTGGATGCCGTCCCGCCCACTGCCCACGGGTCGGTCAGGACCACCCGGACACCCCGCACCGCGTCGGCACCACCGGCGGCCGCGACGGAGTCGACCCACGTGTTCGCGGCCGGATCGGTGGTGGTGTTCCCGGCGGTGTACTGCACGGTGTACCGGTCGGGATCCACGGCCTGTCGGGCGGCGGTGAACACCGCGATGTCCGAGGCGTCGCCGACCAGGGTGCCGATCGAGCCGTCCCAGAACTGGTAGCCGACCAGGTTCGTCGCGCCGACCGATCCGGCATCCCGCCAGTACGCGGGCACGTACTGGGTGCTCAGCAGGGTGGTCGCGTCGTTGCCGATCGGCGAACCGGAGCTCATGGTGGTCCAGTCGACGTACGGCAGCCACCCCACCGGCAGCGTGTCCACCGGGTCGGCGGTGCCGGAGTACCCGCCGATGGTCTCGGACGCCGAGGCGTTGTACAGCTGGTCCGGGTCGGTCTTCTCCTCGTAGTACACCGGGATGGCCCTGCTCGCCGAGTAGGCGGGCAGCAGCGTGCTGCCGTCGGCGGCGGTCACCGCGTCGTAGCTGGTGGTGTACGTGACGTTCGTGGCGTCCGCCTCGGACTGCGGGAGCTTGGCCGCCTGGTAGTACAACGAGACGGTCGGCTCAACCGTGCTGGTCGGCATCTGCAACAGACTGAGCGTGATGGTGTTGCCGTCCACGCTGTCCACCCGCAGGTATGCCGCCGAGGTGCCGTTCACCGTGACGGCGTCCGCCACCGGACCGTCGTAGCTGAGCGTGATCGTGATCGGCAGCGTGAGGTTCGACGGGTCACCGGAACCCGCCTGCTCCACGACCGCGCGCACCTGGACACCCAGGGAGACGCTGCTGGCCTTCTCGGTGCCGGACCCGAAGTCGTAGCGGGTCGGGGTGGTGAGGCTCGGGGTGGTGGCGGCGACCAACACCTTCAGCTTGCTGGCCACGGTCAGCGCGGCGGCGGTGGCGGTCTTCGTGCCGGTGCCGTCGGTGCCGATCAGCTCCGGGGTGTACACGCTCCCGTTGGGCACCGTGTTGGCCGGTGTGGCCTTCAGCCCGGGGATCGTGACCATGGTGCTGTTCGGCACGGACATGGTCGAGGTCAGGGTGCGCCCGCCGTCGGTGACCTGGTAGCTCGACGAGTACACGGCGGAGGTCGAGTTCAGGTTGGTCAGCGAGCTGGTGACCCAGGTCCAGCCCTCGGGCAGCGTCTGGCTGATCGTGCCGTCGACCAGGTTGCTGGCGGTGATCGACCAGGCGAAGGTGGCGGCGACGTTGGTGCCGATGATGCCGTTGCCGTCGACGGTGTCGTCGACACCGGGCGCCGTGCCGTCACCGGTCACGCTGATGCCCAGCGCGTCGATGGTGCCGGTGACGGCGCGGGCGGAGGAGGCGGGCATGGTCACCAGTCCGACAGCCGTCAGGATGACGACGATCAGGCCGGCGACCGCACGGACAGCACGGGCGCTGCCAGGCGAGGCTGAGATGGACAATGAGGCTCCCAAGAGGACAGGTGCCGCCAGACGATCTGGGCACACTGCCTGTCAGGTTCAGCCTGCTGAGTAGGCCCCCTACGCACAGCGGTGGAGCGAAGCGGGAAGATCAGCGTCGATCTGAGTGCGCACGCCCGACGTTCTGGGTGGGACACCCCTACGGCTCATGGCCGGAGCTGCACGCTCCACCTACCGGTGGTGTCCAGCCCCACCAGGACCGGCCCCGCCAGCTCGAGGGTCTGCTCCACCCCACCGTCCGCACCGAAGCTCATCGACCGCCGATCGCCCGTCAGCGCCACGGCGCGGGCCGTCAGTTCGGCGTCGGCCAGCACCCAGAGCTGCGCCCCGGTGTCGGTCAACCGGACCACGGCGGGGCCGGTGCCTTGCTGGACACCGGCCGACGGCGGGACGTCCTCGGCCGCCAGCACCCGCAGCGACCACTCGCCCTCGGCCTCGACCAGCAGCCCGGGATCGTCACCCCGGCTGAGGTCCACCAGGTACTGCCCGGTCAGCGGTGCGGCACCGTCGACCCAGCGGCTGCCGGTGGCGACGCTGCTCACCGCGACCGGACCCGAGCAGGCCGAGCAGTCGAGTGCGGCGACGACGGCCGGGTCGCCGCTCGGGGTCGTGAGGTCGACGACCGCGGGTCCGGTGGCGGTGACCTGCGCCGGGGCGCCGGCCAGCACCGCCCCCAGCTGGAGTTCCTGATCCGGCAGCTGGACCGTGGACGCCGTCGGCATCAGCGGTGACTCGGTGCTCGGCACCGGCTCCGGGGCGGCCGGCGATGAACACCCGGCGACGACGAACACACAGAGGACGAGGAGGGCGGGACGCACCCGACCATTCTCACCGACCGCGGTCCACCCACCCCCGGGACAGCGGTCCCGGGGTCAGTCCGGCAGGTGGCCGTGCACCAGCCGACCGCGGGACACCACGGCGACGATGTTCTCGGTGCGCAGGTCCGCGATGTCCTCCCACGGCCGTCCGCGCAGGATCACGAAGTCGCTGCCCAACCCGGCACGCAGCCGCCCGGTCACCCCACCCAGACCGATCGCGTCCGCGGCGTCCGAGGTGGCCGACACCAGGGTGCGCTCGGCCGACCAGCGGAACATCGCCGCCATCGTGCGCACCTCCTCCATCTGGTCGCCGAACTGGACGAACTGCCCGGAGGCGTCGGTGCCGAGCACGAACCGCACCCCGGCCTCGGCGGCGGTGGTGAACCCGGCGTCCCGGATCGCGACGACCTCCTGTGCCTTGGCCTGGGCCTCGGCGGAGACCGGGCGCCGCGCCTCGGCGATGATGTCGTTGATCAGCAGGGTGGGGGCCACCGGCAGGTTCCGCTCGACCAGGGTGGCCAGGTGCCGCTCCTCGATCGCGGTGCCGTGCTCGATCGAGTCGACGCTCTCGGCCAGGGCGATGTCCAGGCCCTCGGCGGAGTGGGTGTGCGCGGCGACCAGCAGGTTCAGCGCGTGCGCCTCGTCGACGGTGGTGGCGATCTCGGCGCGGGTCTGGTTGCGCCAGCCGACCTTGTCGCCCATCGAGAGCACCCCGCCGGAGGTGTAGATCTTCACGCCGCTGGCCCCGGCCCGCGCCCAGGTGCGGACCAGTTTGCGGCACTCGTCCGGGCTGTCGGCGGTCGGCGGGCGGTGCGGGTAGTGCGGCGGCACGAACAGGTCACCGTGGCCGGCGGTCATCCCGACCTGGCCGTGGGACAGCAGGCGCGGACCGGTGAGGATCCCGGCGTCGAAGGCACGGCCGACCGCGAGCTGGATCGAGTCCGCCGCCAGGTCCCGCAGCGTGGTCACGCCGCCCCGGGCACAGCGCAGCGCATTGGCCGCCAGGTGCAGCGAGCGCTCCTCGGCCGGGGTGATCAGCGGCCAGGTCGACGCGTCCTTGGCGGGTTCACCGGCCGGGTACCCGAGGTGCACGTGGGTGTCGATCAGCCCCGGGATCACCGCCAGGTCGGTGTGCCGCCCGGCCGCTTCCTCCACCGCGAGGATCCGGTCCTCGGACCAGGTGAGGCGGCTCGGGCCGTGCAGGCGCTCGCCGTCCCAGAGCGGGAGCCCGTCCAGGTGCTGCTCGATCGTCATGCTGAAAGTCTCTCCTAGAGCTGGGGATGAACGGTGGCCAGGACGGTGCCGTCGTCGCCGACGACCGGGATCTCCCGCCACCGGTCGAACGCACCGCACGGGTGGCTGATGCCGAACCGCAGCGCGGTGCCGGGGGCGAGCCGGACGCCCGCGGGCAGGCGCAGGAACGCGTGGTGGTCGTTCACCCCGGTCACCGTCCAGTCCTCGTGGCCGAGCACCACCGGCAGCCGGTCGTCGGTGGGCACCTCGCGCCGGCCGAAGTCGACGATCGCCAGGGTGTCCTCCGGCTGGGACAGCACCCGGGCGTGCAACTCCAGTGCCGCCCGGAAGGTGTCCCGCAGCGGCGAGGTGCGCTGGTAGACGCCGTGGTCGTGGGTGAGGTAGCAGCCGGAGCGCAGCACCAGGGTCCCCGGCAGGTCGCCGAGGGCCGCCAGCACCTCGTCGAAGTAGGAGGAGCCACCGGCGGTGACCAGCGGCGCGTCGACCTGTTCGGCCAGCACCCGGACCCGCTGCAGCAGTGCCGCGCGGGGCGCGGGATCGTGGGTGAGCCCCTCGAAGGCGGCGATCCCGGCGAACGCCACCGCCGGGGTGCCGCGCAACCGGTCGATCAGCGCGCGGGCGGCGGCGTCGTCCCGGAACCCGGTGCGACCACCGGGTGCGCCGAGCTCCACCAGCAACCGCAGCGGACGGGCCGGGGTGTGCTGGTCGAGCCGGTCCAGCACCAGGTCGAGTCCGGCGTCCGAGTCGACGTAGGTGAGCAGGTCCGGCGCACCGTCGACCAGCAGGTGGGCGGCCACCCAGTCGATCGCCTCGGGGTCGACCAGCAGGTTCGCGTGCAGGATCCGCGGCACGCCCCAGTCGGCCAGCGCGCGGATCTGCCGGGGGGTGGCGGCGGTCATGCCCCAGGCACCCGCGGCCAGCTGCCGACGGACCAGCTCCGGGGACATGTGGGTCTTGGCGTGCGGGGCCAGTGCGGCACCGGCGGCGCGGCAGTACTCGGCCATCGTCGCCAGGTTGTGCGCGAGGGCGGACTCGGAGAGCACCATCCGGCTCATGCCCGCAGCACCCGGCCCGCCCGCTCACCGGTGAACTCGCCGTCCACCACCACCGGGGTCCCGGCCAGCACCGTCCACCGCACGCCGGTCGGTCGCCGCCACGGCTGCTGCACGGTGCCGTCGTGGCCCACGGTCTGCGGGTCGATCACCGCGATGTCCGCGATGGCGCCGGGGGCCAGGTAGCCGCGGCCGGGCAGCCCGATCGCCCGGGCCGGCAGGCTGGTCATCTTGCGCACCGCCTCCGGCCAGCTCAGCACCCCCAGCTCGCGGACGTAGCGGCCCAGCACGGTCGGGAAGCAGCCCCAGCCGCGTTGGTGGGCGTTGCCGACCGGCACCGAGTTGTCCGAGCCGATGGCGATCAGCGGGTCGGCCAGGATCGCGCGCACGTCGTCCTCGGCCATCAGGCGGTAGACCATCATCGCGCCGGGGTCGGCCACGATCAGGTCGCACAGGGTGTCCCAGGGATCGTCGCCCAGCTCGGCCAGCGACCGACCGAGCTTCGTGGTGTCCCGGTGCATGGAGACGAACACGCCGTCCGGGCTGGTCTGCGACCACGATCCGGAGCCGGGCCCACCGGCGGCGCCCCGCTGGAACAGGTCGTGTCGACCCTCCGGCGTGGACAGCCGCCGCACCAGCGCCTCGCGGCCACCGATCTGCGCGGCGGCGGGCAGCAGGGCGGTCAGGAAGCTCTCCCCGGTGGTGTACGGGTACGCGTCGCCGAGCACCTCGATCCCCCGGCCGCGCGCCTCGTGCAGGGTGGCGAGCAGCTCCGCCGACCGGCCGTGGTTCGCCGATCCGGCCGCCTTGCAGTGCGAGACCTGCACCCGGACCCCGGTGCGCCGCGCCACCTCCAGCGTCTCGGCCAGGGAGGCGGTCAGGCCGTCCCCCTCGTCGCGCATGTGGGTGGCGTAGGGCCGACCCCAGCGCGCTGCGACCGCCGCCAACGCGGCGACCTCCTCGGTGTCGGCGTACACCCCCGGGGCGTAGATCAACCCGGTGGACAGGCCGAACGCCCCCTCCGCGAAGGCCCGGTCGGCCAGCGCGACCATCCGGTCCAGTGCGCCGGGTCGCAGACCCTCGTCCATGCCGTTCGCGCTGATCCGGAGCGTGTGGTGCCCGACCAGCGACGCGACATGCGTGGTGGGTCCGTGCTGCTCGACCGCGTCCAGGTACTCGGCGAAGGACCTGGGCCAGGAGTCCACACCGGCGGCGACCGTGGAGCTGATCGGCCGGTGCAGCTCGACCGCCGTGTCGTCGACCAGCGGTGCCGCCGAGTTGCCGCAGTTGCCGACCACCTCGGTGGTCACTCCCTGCAGCACCTTGAACGGCTGCGGGTCGGCCATGAACGGCACCACGTCGGAGTGAGTGTGCGGGTCGATGAACCCCGGCGTGACCAGCAGGCCGTCGGCCTCGATCACCCGGGTGCCGGTCGGGGCGTCCAGGTCGGTGCCGATCGCGGCGACCCGGTCGCCGACCACCAGGACGTCGGCACGCACGCCGTCGGTCCCGGTGCCGTCCAGCACCGTCCCACCCCGGACCAGCAGGCTCACGACAGCTGGCCCATCCGATCCAGCACCAGGGTGTCCGCGATCGAGACCACCGCGTAGGCCAGCATGGTGACCGCCGCGATGGTGATCGCCGCCGCCCACATCTGGTCGTAGCCGAAGGACCCGGCCGCGCGGGAGATCGCCCCGCCCAGACCCTCACCGGTGGACAGCCACTCGGCGATCATCGCGCCGGTGACGGCGGTCGGCACCGACACCCGGGCGGAGGCCAGGGTCGCCGGGATCGCCGCCGGGAGCGCCACCTTGCGCAGCACCGTCCAGGACGATCCGCCGTAGGCCAGCACCAGGTCGCGGTGTTCGCCGGTCACCGAGCGCAGTCCGAACAGGATGTTCGCCAGCGCGGGCAGGAAGACCACCAGCAGCACGATCACCGTGACACCGGTGACGTCCCGGCCGAAGATCAGCGTGATCAGCGGGGTCATCACCACCAGCGGGATGGATCGCAGCACCATCGCGGTCGGCATCACGATCCGCTCCGCCACCGGGGAGATGCAGAAGACCACCGCGAGCAGGAAGGCACCGGCCAGTCCGACCAGGTAGCCGATCCCGGCGTCGCGCAGCGTGACGGCCAGGTTGTCGGCGATCACCGTGCGGTTGTCGGCCGCGCCGTCCGTGGTGAACAGCCACTCGAACACCTGCCACGGCTGGCGGGCGATCAGCGGGTTGACGTCGAAGGCGAACAGCACCAGCGACCAGATGGCGACGGCGATCACGACCGCGATCAGCAGGGTGCCGATCCGGCGGAGTAGGAAGGTGGTCATCCGCGGCGCTCCTTCGCCCAGGGGGTGGCCAGTCGGCCGAGCAACCCGACCAGCCCGTACCCGGCCAGCGAGATCAGCCCGGTGAGGATGCTCAGCGCCCACACCCGGTCCGGCATGATCTGGCGCTGCGCGGCATTGAGCGCCACGCCGATCCCGGAGTCGATCCCGCCCAGGTACTCCCCGACGATCGCGCCGAGCAGCGCGCCGGGCACCGCCACCTGCAACGCGGTGGCCAGGGCGGGCAGCGCGGAGATGAGCTGCACCTTGCGGATCTGGGTCCACCGACCACCGCCGTAGGCGGCGACCAGGTCCAGCGAGCTGCGGGAGGCCGACTTCATGCCCAGCAGCGCACCGACCAGCGTGGTGAAGAAGACCAGCAGCGCACCCAGGAAGATCGCCGAGGCCCGGCCGCCGAACATCGCCATGATGATCGGGCCGATCGCGGTCAGCGGCAGGCAGGAGCTGATCACCCCGACCTGGGTGACCACGCCCTCCAGCTTCGGGACGACCAGCACGAGGGAGGCGACCGCCAGGGCGATCAGGTTGCCCCACAGGTAGCCCTGACCGGCCCGGCTCAGCGTCGGTGCCAGGTTCGCGGAGTAGAACGACCAGCCGTCCCGGCCGACCGAGCGCAGCACCGCGTCCGGGGTCGGGAAGCTGGTGGAGTTGGTCAGCCCGGCGGTCATCGCCCACCACAGGGCGATCAGCAGCAGGATGCCGACGGTGCCGCCGACCCAGGGGCGGGCCAGCGCGGAACGGAATGCCGACACTCAGTGCTCCCCGAACAACAGTCCGGACAGGTGGTCGACCACCTCGTGGAACTCGGGGGTGCGCATCAGTTCCGGGGTGCGCGGCCGCTCGAACGGGATCTCCACGATCTCGACGATCCGGCCCGGCCGGGCGGACATCACCGCGACGTAGTCGGACAGCAGCGCCGCCTCGGAGATGCCGTGCGTGACCATCAGGGTGGTGGCCGAGCGCTCGGTCCAGATCCGCTGCAGCTCGAAGTTCAGCCGCTGCCGGGTCATGTCGTCCAGCGCGCCGAAGGGCTCGTCCAGCAGCAGGAAGTCCGGGTGCACCGCCAGCGCCCGGGCGATGGACGCGCGCTGGCGCATGCCGCCGGACAGGTGTGCCGGACGGGCGTTCTCGAAGCCGGTCAGGCCGACCAGCTCGATCAGCTCGTCCACGGTGCCGTCGTCCTGGCGACCCTGGATCTCCAGCGGCAACTGGATGTTCTTGCGCACCGACCGCCAGGGCAGCAGCGCCGGGTCCTGGAAGGCGATGCCCATCCCGGGGGCGCGCTTGCCGGTGGCGACCTCGGTGCCGTTGACCGCGACGGTCCCGGCGGTGGCGGTCTCCAACCCGGCCAGGATGCGCAGCACCGTCGACTTGCCGCAGCCGGAGGGGCCGAGCAGGGACAGGAACGACCCGCGCGGGGTGCTCAGGCTGACGTCGGCCAATGCCTGCACCTGGCGGCGGCCGGTCGTGAACACCTTGTCCAGGCCGGTGATCTGGATGCCGGGCGGAACGGGCGCACCCGCCCCCGCGTCCACCGAGGGGGGCGGGGACGGGGAGGCGGGTGCGGTCTGGGGGGATTCGGTCACTTCAGAAGATCCGGATTCTCCGCGATGACCTCGTCCAGCAGGCTGAGGTCGAACAGTTCGTCGGCGGTGATGTCGATGCCGGCGAAGGCCAGCGAGTCGATGGTGCCCTGCTGCAGATCGTCCGAGATCGTCAGCAGGCCGTTGGCCTGGGTGTCGTCGGTGGCGATCAGCTCGGCCTGCCGGTCGAAGGCCAGGGTCATCGCGTCGCGGTCGTACTCCTGGTCCTTGCCGTACTTGTCGACGGTCAGGGAGACGGCGCGCTCCGGGTCGTCCAGCGCGCCCTGCCAGCCCTGCACGGTGGCGAGCAGGAACGCCTTGAGCTCGTCCGGCCGCTCGTCGATGGTCTGCTGCGAGGCGACCAGCACCTCGCCCACGATCGGCAGCCCCTCGTCGGCGAGCAGGAACTCGACGGCGTCGAAGCCCGCCTGCACCAGGGTGGTGGCGCCGGAGGTGGTGTAGCCGATGTAGCCGTCGACCTGGCCGGTGGTCAGCATCGAGGTGTCGGACAGCGGCACCGTGGTCACGTCCGCGGCGTCGATGTCGTTCGCGGCCAGGAACGCGTTCCAGACCAGGGTGTTCGAGTCGGAGACGGCGATGGTCTTGCCCGCCAGGTCGTCCGGGCCCTCGATCGGGTCGGAGGCGGCGGAGACCAGCGCGAACGGGTTGCGCTGGTAGGTGGCGCCGATGATCTTGACCTCGGCACCCGCCTGGATCGCGGGGGCGGTGATCAGCGGGGAGGAGAGGCCGACCAGCGCCTGGCCACCGGCGACCGCGGCCTCGGCGGAGGTGGCCGACGAGCCACCGGCGGTGAGCGTGACGTCCTCGAACCCGGCGTCGGTGTAGAGCCCGTCCTCGACGGCGACGTACTCACCGGCGAACTGGGTGTTCTTCAGCCAGGACAGCTGCACGCTCACGGCCGGGAAGCCGCCGTCGGAGCCGGAGGTACCGGCGGAGCTGGTGCCGTCGGCACCGTCGGAGCTGGAGCAGGCGGTCAGCAGCAGGAGTCCAGCGGCTGTTGCGGCGACCGCGGAGAGCAGCCCCTTGACACGGGCACGGGAGGTGCGGGTCACGTCTACCTCGGATCAGGTTCGGGCGGCCCTCGGACGGGCCACGAGTACGACGGGGTTCATGCAACCCTCCAGCCCCGGCGCGCCGCCATGTGGGATCGTCCGAAGTCCGACCGCCCCGATGGTGCGATCCGTTGTGCATCCCACCGAGGGCGGTCACATGCCGGACATCTGATCACCCCGCGCTGGCCGATCCTCCAGCCGCAGGAGGCGCCCGCGGCCTGGTCGTTGGGTGATCGTCCGATGTTGCGTCCGAGACCGCTGTGATGGACTTTTCGGCACCCCCGATTCCCCTGTCGAGAGGACGCGCGTCCCCGTGTGGCCCACCGCTGAACTCCATGTGCACATCGAGGGCACCCTGGAGGCGCCCCTGATCCGTGCCCTGGCCCAGCGCCACGGCCTGCCCGTCCCGGCCGGGATCGACGACCGAGCTCCCTACCCCGATCTGCAGGCGTTCCTGGACGTCTACTACGCGAACCTCACGGTGCTGCGCACCGAGCAGGACTTCGCCGAGTTGACCACCGCCTACCTGGAACGGGCTGCGGCCGCCGGGGTGCGGCACGCGGAGATCTTCGTCGACCCGCAATCGCACACCGACCGCGGCGTCCCGATCGCCGCGGTGCTGGACGGCGTGCTCGGCGCCCTGGAGGCCGGACGTGAGCGGTTCGGCATCAGCTCGGGTCTGATCGTCTGCTTCCTGCGGCACCTCGGTCCGCAGGCGGCCGCCGACACCCTGGAGGCCGTGCTGCCCTGGCGGGACCGCCTGCTCGGGGTCGGCCTGGACTCCTCCGAGGTGGGCTTCCCGCCGTCGCTGTTCCGCGCCGTGTTCGCCCGGGCCGCCGAGCTGGGGCTGCGCCGGGTCGCACATGCGGGCGAGGAGGCCGGGCCGGACTACGTGTGGGAGGCCCTGGACGTGCTGGGTGCGGAGCGGATCGACCACGGCAACCGGGCCCTGGAGGACGCCGAGCTGGTCGCGGTGCTCCGCGAGCGCCGGATCCCGCTCACCGTCTGCCCGCTGTCCAACCTGGCGCTGCGCACCGCCGGACCCGACTTGGCCGACCACCCGCTGGCCGTGATGCTCGACGAGGGCCTGCTCGCCTCGGTGCACTCCGACGACCCCGCGTACTTCGGCGGCTACCTGGACGACAATGTCCGGGCGCTGACCACCGCGGGCGCCCTGCCCGAGTCCCTGCTCGGCCCCCTGGCGGTCAATGCCGTGCGTTCCGCCTTCGTCGACGAGGAGCGGCGCGCCGAGCTGCTCGCCGCGATCAGCGCGCACGCCGCCCGGATCGGCGCACCCGACCCGGTGGGGGTGGCCGCCTGATGCGCGCCGCCGAACTGACCGTCGGTCGCCGGTTCGTCGTCGCCCTCGACCCCGGCGACGAGGTGCTGGAGGCCCTGGCGAAGCTCTGCGCGGAGCAGGACATCCGCCAGGCCACCATCCCGGTGTTCTCCGGTGCGTTCCGCAGCGCCCGGTTCATCGCCGCGCACACCCCGGTGGACGATCAGGAGCCGCCGCTGCCCCAGGAGGTCACCGTGACCTACACCGAGGGCATCGGCTCCGGCACCATCCTGTGGGACCAGGACACCGCCCGCGCCGTCCCGCACCTGCACGTCGCCCTCGGGGTGAAGAACACCGGCGCCACCGGCTACGCCGGGCACCTGCTCGGCGGCGAGGTGCACTACACCGCGGAGGTGGTGGTCGAGGAGGTGCTCTCCCCCGCCCTGCTCCGGGTGCCGGACGCCCGCGCCCACGGGATCGCAACCCTGCACTTCGGCTGAGCCACCCCCGCGCCCCGCGTGCCCGCCCCGGGAGCGGCGGTTCCCGCGCGCCCGCCCGCACTCCCACGCCGAGATCGGCAGCTTGCCCCCCGCACCCCCACACTCCCGCGTCGAGGTCGGCGCCCTCGGGGGCCCGACGCGCGCCCGCGCCGAGGTCGGCAGTTCGCGCCGCATCCGGCCCGGCGAACTGCCGAACTCAGGGCGCTACTGCCGACCTCGGGCGCGCGTGCCGACCCCGGGGGCGCGTGCCGACCTCGGGGGCGCGTGCCGACCCCGGGGGGCGCGTGCCGGCCCCCGGGACCACCCGCCGCACCCGGGGGGAGGGCTGAGCCGGGCGCGCGAAGGCCCCCGCACCCGGTCGGTGTGCGGGGGCCGTCCTCGCGGCGGATCAGCGCACGGTCAGCGCGTTCGCCTTCGCCTGGGCACCGAGCCACGCCAGGCTGGGCTTCGGGTGACGCTCGAACGTCTCCCGGTCCCAGCCGATCAGACCGAAGGTCGGCCGGAAGCCGCTGGCCCACTCGTAGTTGTCGAGCAGGCTCCAGTGCAGGTACCCCTCGACGGTGATCCCGTCGGAGATCGCCTCGTGCAGGTGGGCCAGTGCCGCCTCGGTGTAGTCGATCCGGCGCGGGTCGTCGCTGGTCGCGATGCCGTTCTCGGTGACGAACACCGGCACGCCCCCGGTCAGCTCCCAGGCGGAGCGCACGCCCTCGGCCATCGCCGCCGGGTAGTACTCCCAGCCGGTCAGGGTGGTCTCCACCCCGTCCGGCACCTGGCGCGGTCCGTCCGGTCCGATGATGGTGCGGGTGTACGCCTGGACGCCGACCCAGTCGTCGCCCTTCGACATCTCCAGGTACCAGTCGTCGCGCGGGTAGCCGTACTCGTGCTTGACGTCCTCGCAGCCGGGTTCGGCCTGGAACGCCTGCGTGGCGATGGTCCACCCGGCGCGGATGCCGCCCACGCCGGACAGGATCTCCTGCGCCCGGTGGTGGCAGTCGAGCAGGGTGTCGGCGACCGCCAGGTCGGGGGCGGGCAGGCCGTACGCGACCAGGTTGGCCGGGTCCTCGCCGCCGGCGATCATCGCGGCGATGTTCGGCTCGTTGATCGTGGTGACCCACTCGACGTCGTTGCCGAGCACCGGCAGGGCGGTCTCCACGTACCGGGCGAAGCGGTCGGTGGCGTCCGACGCCCGCCACATCCCCTCCTGCGCGAACCAGCGCGGCACGGTGAAGTGCATCAGGGTGACCATCGGGGTGATGCCCAGTTCGAGTGCGGTGTCCACCATGCGCCGGTAGTGGTCGATCTCCGCCCGGGAGACGAAGCCCTTCTCCGGCTCGATCCGTGCCCACTCGATGCTGAACCGGTAGGTGTCCAGGCCGGAGTCCTTGAGCAGCCGCATGTCCTCGGCGTACCGGTGGTAGCTGTCGGCGGCGTCGCCGGAGGGCTCGACGATGCTGGTGCCCTCGGCGTGCTCACGCGGCCACCAGTCGGAGTTGATGTTGTTGCCCTCGACCTGGTGGCCGGCGGTGGCGGCGCCCCAGTGGAAGCCGTCGGGGAACTGCAGGGTGTGTGCCACGGGATGTGTCCTTACTCGGTGTGGGAGGCCCAGAAGTCGGCCAGCAGGTCCGCTGTCGCTGCCGGGGCCTCGAGATTCGGTGAGTGCGCCGCGCCCGGCAGCACCGCGTAGCGGCCGCCGAGTTGCTCGGCGGTGCGGCGCTGCCATGACTGCGGCCACGCGATGTCGTCGTGCTCGCCGTGCGCCACCAGCACCGGCAGGCCGGTGGCGGCCAGCGCGGGGGTGACGTCCGTGGTGTCGGCCAGGATGTCGATGGCGGCGATGAGCTGGGCGGTGCTGGTGGCCAGGGACCGCTGACGGTGGAACTCCGCCTCCGGGTCCAGCTCGACCGGTTCGCCCTGGGCCAGGGACCAGGCGAGCTCGGGGTTGTCCAGACTCCACAGGTCGGCCGCACCACCCGCCGCCAGGAGCCGCGCGCGGAGGTCGGCCTTGCGACCGGGCCAGCCGTGCGGGCCGGAGCAGAGCAGGGTGAGCGACCGGAACCGCGCCGGGTCGGCCACCGCGGCGGCCGAGGCCACCGTGCCGCCGAAGGAGTGCCCGAGCAGGTGCACCGGGCCGCCGATCAGGTCGACCACCTGGTGCAGGTCGCCCGCCAGCAGGTCCAGGCCGTAGTCGGACACCCGGGGTAGCGACACCGAGTCGCCCTGCCCCCGCTGGCTGATCGCCCAGGCGTCGAACCCGCGCTCGGCCAGCAGCGGCAGCAACACCCGGTGGTCCTCCTTGGACCCGGTGAACCCGGGCACCAGGAGCGCCGTGCCACGGCTCCGGCCGGAGGGCACCGCGTGCAGGGCCGTCAGCTCGCCCACGCCGATCCGCAGGGTGGTCGCGCCCGCACCGCCGAAGCCGGTCATGAGGCCTCGAACCGTCGGCTCGGCTGCGGCACGGCGGCCAGCAGCTCGGTGGTGTACGCGTCCTCGGGGAAGCGCATCACCTGGGCGGTCTCGCCGCGTTCGACCACCCGGCCGTGGTGCAGCACCATGATCTGGTCCGCGATCACCCGGGCCGACAGCAGGTCGTGGGTGATGTAGAGCAGCGACACCCCGGTCTCCCGGCGCAGCTCCTGCAACAGGGCCAGCACCCCGGCCCGCAGCGACACGTCCAGCATGGACACCGGCTCGTCGGCGATCAGCACCTGGGGATCCGACGCCAGCGCCCGGGCGATCACCACCCGCTGCCGCTGACCACCGGACAGCTGATGCGGGAGCTTCGCGGCGAACTGCTCCACCGGGGTCAGGCCCACGGTCTCCAGCAGTTCGAGCACCCGCGCCCGGGCCGCCTCGCCCCGCAGGCCGGTGAAGTTCTCCACCGGTCGGGTCAGGGTGTACTCGACGGTGTTCAGCGGGTTCAGCGCAGAGTACGGGTCCTGGAACACCATCTGCATGTCCGCGTGCAGGCCGCGCAGCTGGCGACGGCTCAGCTTCTCGACCCGCCGCTCGCCGAAGGTGACGCTCCCGCTGGTGGGCTTCTCCACCCCGGTCAGCATCTTCGCGATCGTCGACTTGCCCGACCCGGACTGCCCGACCAGTGCCAGCGCGCCACCGGGTTCCAGAGTGAAGGACACGTCGTCCACCGCTGTCACCGCCTGCTCGCCGCGCCGCGGCGCCGGGTAGACCTTGCTGACGTGGGAGACCACCACCGCGTCCTGCGCGACCCGGTCGGTGGGCGCCGTGACATCACGCGAGGTGATGCCGGGCAGCTCCACCACTTCGGCCCGCGGGTCGGCGTAGTGCGACAGCAGCATCCGCGTGTACTCGTGCTGTGGCCGCTGGAACACCTCACGAGCGGGGGCGTCCTCCACGATCCGGCCGTCGTGCATCACCGCCACCCGCTCGGCGGATTCCAGCACCACCCCCAGGTCGTGCGAGATCAGCACCGCGGTGAAGCCCTCGGCCTTCTGCAGCTCGCGGATGGTGTCCATCACGGCGTGCTGCACCAGCACGTCCAGGGCGGTGGTCGGCTCGTCGAAGACCATCAGCCGAGGTTCGAGGGACAGCGCCAGCGCGATCGACACCCGCTGCCGCATGCCGCCGGACAGTTCGCCGGGATACCGGTCGAGCACCGTGGCAGGCAGCTGCACCTTGTCCAGCAGCTCGATCGCCCGGGCCCGCCGCTTCGGCTTCGGCACGTGCTGGTGCGCGGCGAAGATGTCGCCGAAGTGGTGCCCGATCGACCGCACCGGGTTCAGGGCGTTCATCCCGGACTGCAGCACCATCGCGAAGCCGCCACGACGCTGCTCACGCAATTGCTCGGCGTCCATCTGGGCGATGTCGGTGCCGTCGAACAGGATCCGCCCGGAGGCGATCCGCGCCGGGGCCTTCGCCAGCCGGGTGACGGCGAAGCCCAGGGTGGACTTGCCCGAGCCGGACTCGCCGACCAGGCCGACGAACTCGCCCTCCGCCAGGCTCAGGCTGACCCGGTCCACCGCGGTGGTCGGTTCGGCGCCGCGGGGTTCGTAGACGACCGTCAGGTCCTCGATCTGCAACAGGCTCATCGGCCGGTCCCCTCTCGCAGGCGCGGGTTGGACAGGCCGTCCACGCCGAAGTTCACCAGGGTCATGGAGGTGGCGAGCAGAGCGATGCACAGGCCGGGGGCGAACAGCAGCACCCACTGCCCGGTCAGGATCGCCATCGAGTTCTGCGCCCAGAAGATCATCGATCCCCAGCTCACCGTGGCCATGTCGCCCAGGCCCAGGAACGACAGCCCGGACTCGGCGAGGATGGCGGAGGTCGCGGCGCCGAAGAACGATCCGGCGATCATCGACGTCATGTTGGGCAGGATCTCCCGGAACACCACCCGGGCCGGTCGCTCGCCGGAGAACACCGCCGCGGTCACGAAGTCGCGGCTGCGCAGCGACTGGGTCTGCGAGCGCAGCACCCGGGCACCCCAGGCCCAGCCGGTGATGACCACCACCAGGATGATCATCGGCAGCCCACCGTTCTGCAGGTAGGCGGCGATGATGATCATCAGCGGCAGCCCCGGCATCACCAGGAACAGGTTGACCAGGAAGTTCACGACGTCGTTGCCCCAGCCGCGCAGGTAGCCCCACGACAGGCCGATCACGACCGCGACCACGGTGGACAGCCCGCCGGCGATGAAGCCGACCAGCAGGGAGATCCGCGAGCCGTAGATCACCTGGGACAGCACGTCCTCGCCGTTGCCGGTGGTGCCCAGCCAGTGCGCCGACGACCCCGCCTCGTTGCGGGCGAAGGAGTCGTCGTGCGGACCGTAGGGGGCGAGCACCGGGGCGAAGATCGCCATCAGGACGAACAGGCCGAGCAGGATCAGACCGACCCGTGCCTTGGGGTTGGCCCACACGGTGGCGACGCCCCGGCTGAGCACCTGGAACGCCCGGCCGACCCGGGTCCGGCTCGGTCGACGCGGCGGCTTGGGGACCACCGTGCGATCGGGCATGGTTGTGGATTCAGTCATGAGTCACCGCCTCGTCCGCGGGTCGAGGACGCCGTAGAGGATCTCGACCAGGAAGTTCGCCACCAGCACGCTGACCGTGATCATCAGGAACAGCGCCTGCATCAGCGGGAAGTCCTGGTTGGTCACCGCGTTGTAGAGCAGATAGCCCACGCCGGGGTAGGCGAAGACCTGTTCCACCAGCAGTGAGCCGCCGACCACACCGCCGAGCGCCATGCCGAAGCCGGTGAGGTTGGGCAGGATCGCGTTCCGTGCGGCGTAGCGGATCGCCACGGTGCGACCGCGCAGGCCGTTGGCCTCGGCGAAGGTCACGTAGTCCTCACCCAGGGTGTTGATCATCGTGTTGCGCATCCCGAGGATCCAGCCACCGAGGGAGGTGAGCAAGATCGTGATCGCCGGCAGCGCCGCGTGGTAGAGCGCGTCACCGATGAACTCCGGAGAGAAGCTCGGCACCGTGCCCGCCGAGTACGCACCGGAGGTCGGGAACCACCCGGCGACGTAGCCGAGGAAGAACACGATCAGCAGCGCGGTCCAGAAGTACGGGAAGGCCGACAGAAAGCTCCCGGTCATGGTCGGCAGCGAGTCCATCCAGGTGCCGCGCTTCCACGCCGCGCCGATCCCGATCAGGGTGCCGATCACGAAGGCGATGATCGTGACCAGGCCGACCATGATCAGGGTCCAGGGCAGCGCGCCGGCGACCAGTTCGGACACCTGCTGGGGGAAGAACGTGTAGGAGACCCCGAAGTCCAGGGTGACCACGTTGTGCAGGTAGCTGACGTACTGGTCCCAGATGCTGCCACCGGGGACACCCAGTTGGGTCTCGATCGCCCGCTGCACCGCCGGGGTGACCGGGCCGTTCTGGGCCAGCCGGGCGATGGCGGCGTCCGCCGGGGACCCGGGCATCAGACGCGGCAGCAGGAAGTTCAGCGTCACCGCCGCCCACAGGGTCAGCAGGAGCAGACCGAATTTGCGCAGGGCATAGCGCACCGGAGCCTCCTTCGAAGGGGTGAGGGCCACACCCGGGCCGTGACCGACCCGGGTGCGACGGTGATCAGGAAGCCGGCTTCAGGCTGGTCAGGATGAGCAGCGGCGTCTGGTCCCAGGTCTTGGGCGACGCGTACGGGTCGTCGGCGCTCGGCCAGCCGGTGAACGACTTGGTCGAGAACAGACCCCAGGACCCGCCGTAGAACAGCGAGATCACCGGCAGCTGGTCGTAGGCGATCTGCTGTAGCTCCTGCGCGATCTCGTCCTGGCGCTGCTCGTCGACGGTGACCTTCAGCTCGTCCAGCAGAGCGTCGGCCTCCGGGGACTGGAAGCGACCGAAGTTGCCGGCCGCAGTGGTGCCGACCTCCTCGTAGAACTGGGCGCCCATCATCGCGCCGAAGTCCTGGTAGGGCTGGCCGGTCCCGCCGACCGTGCCCATCACCATGTCGAAGTCACCCGAGCGCATCTCCTTCTGGTACGCGGCGGGCTGCGGCTGCACGACCTCGACGTTGACGCCCACGGCGGCCAGCTGGTTCTTCACCTGCTGCACGCCCTGCAGCCAGTCGGACCAGCCGTTCGGGGTGGTGATCTTGATCGTCAGTTGCTGGCCGTTCGCGTCCACCAGCTGATCGCCGGACATGGTGTAGCCGGCGGCGGCGAAGTGCTCCAGCGCGGCGTCGTTGTCCTGCTCGATGATGCCCTGGTTCGGCAGATCGGGGTTCAGGATCTTCTCCTGCGAGGGCAGCATCAGACCGGACTGGCTGGCCTGGTCGACGTAGCCCTGTTCGGCCTTGTCGGCGATGGCCTGCTTGTCCAGGGCCGCGGCGATGCCCTGCCGGAAGTCCAGGTTGTTGTACGGCGCCTTGGTCATGTTCGGGATCAGCGCGATGGTCGCACCCGCCGGGTACCAGTAGGTGTTGTGGTCCGGGTTGGCGGCGACCCAGGTGTCCTCGACGTCGCTCATGAACGCGTAGGCCCAGTCGTAGCCCTTGTTCACGATGTCCAGCTCGGAGTTCGCGGCTGGCTGGATCAGCTCGTCGGCCGCGACCTTGTCCGCCTGCCAGTACGACTCGTTCTTGACCAGGGTGTACTGGTTCGGGCTGAAGTCGCCGAGCGTGTACGGGCCGGTGCCGATCGGGTCCTCGTTGGCGTAGGTGACCGGGTCGGCGACGCCGGACCAGATGTGCTCCGGCACGATCATGGTCTGGGCGATGATGACCGCGGCCGGCACGTCCTCGCTGGACAGGTGCACGATCACGGCGGAGTCGTCACTGCTGTCGACCTCCGTCGACGCGATGTGCTCGCCGATCCCCTTGAGGTCGAGCTGCGGGTTCTTCATCAGCAGGTCGAAGGTGTAGACCACGTCCTCGGCGGTGAAGTCCTCGCCGTCCGACCACGTCACGCCGTCCCGCAGGTGGAAGACGATGGTGCTGGCGTCCGGCTGCTCGTAGGACTCGGCGAGCCAGGGGGTCTCCTCGCCGGACATCTCGTTGACGATCACCAGCGGCTCGTAGATGTAGCTCGCGGTGTTCCGCTTGGTCGGCGAGTACGGGTTGAAGTTGCGTTCGAAGGTCGGCGAACCGTTGTCCGCCGCGATCAGCATCGAGGTGGTGCCGTCGGCGGCGTTGCCACCGCCCGAGGTCTGGACCGGGGCCGCACAGGCCGTGGTGACCAGCACTGCCGCGGTGACAGCCGCCGCAGCGAGCGTCCAGCGCTTCATGGGTCGATCTCCTCCACATTGAGGGCGGCCCGGGCGGGCCGAACATGTGGGCGACTGTATGCGCTTACATCGGATCGGGCAACACCGGCCCCGGCGAGCCGACGCTCAGGCCGCGCAGCCGCAGGAACGCCGCAGCAGCACCCGCACCGGCAGGTTGATCGTCGCCGGAGCCAGCGTCGGGTCGGCCATCCGCAGCCGCAACCGCTCCACCGCCGCCCGACCGAGTTCGACCATCGGCTGACGCACCGTGGTCAAGGTCGGCGACACCGCCAGACCCGCGTCGATCCCGTCGAAACCGGTCAACGCGACCCGCCCGGGCACATCCACCCCGGCCGCCGACAGCTCGTCCAGGAACCCGAGCGCCGTCTGGTCGTTCGAGCAGACCAACGCCCGGGGCAGCTCCCCCGCAGCCAGCATCCGCGCCGCCAGACCGCGCGCGGTGTCCCGGGTGAAGTCACCCCGCACCGCCGGGGTGTTCGGCACCGGCAACCCCGCCTCGGCGAGCGCCGCGCAGTAGCCGAGGAACCGTTCGGCGTCGTCCGGCGCATCCGCCGGACCACCGATGAACAGCAGGTCGCGCAGCCCGTGATCGGCGATCAGGTGCGCCGTCAACGCCCGCATGCCCGCCGCGTTGTCCACGCTGATGTGATCGTGCGCGTCGCCCTCGATCCGCGGCCCGGCCATCACCACCACCGGGATCCGGCGCGCGATGTGGCTCAGCACGTCGTCCGGCACCGTCGCCGACAACACCGCCAACCCGTCCACCCGACCGGCCAGATCCGAGACCAGCGCCGCCGGCTCCGCGCCGCGGGCCACCGCGATCATCACCGCGAGCCCGGTCCGCCACGCCTCCAGCTCGGCACCGCGCATCACCTCGCCCATGTAGAGGCTGCCGGGATGGACCGCCGGCTGGTCACCACTGTCGGTGATCACCTCCACCGTCTGCCCCACCGCGACCGGCGCGGGCAGATCGGCCGGGTCGTCGATCCCGTCCACATCCGGGAAGCACAGCCCGAGCACCCCCGTCTGCCGGGCCGCCAACCCGCGCGCCGACCCCGACGGCACGTAGCCCAGCTCCTGGATGGCCGCATGCACCAGCGCCCGAGTCTGCGCGCGCACCTCATCCGGCCGCCGCAGCACCCGCGAGACCGTGGCGATCGACGTACCCGCCCGCTCCGCCACGTCATACACCGTCGGCGTCTTCGCCACCGGTCCTCCCATACTGCGCTGGCCTCCTCGCACCGCCGAGACTACTGAAACCGACTCTCGGCGGCCTCCGATGCGTCGGTCTCCGTCGTCTCGACGCCAGCACGATCGCGGCTCATGCGTCCGGGTCTTCTTCGTCGAGGCAGACCATGGCGAGGAAGAGGTCGACGCGGTCGGCCATGGTGCTCATGTCGCGGTTGGTGAGTTCCTCGATCCGCGCGATCCGGTAGCGCAGCGTGTTCGTGTGCAGGTGCAGGGTCCGGGCGGTCTCCTGCCAGGCACCGCCGCCGTCCAGGAACGCCCGCAACGTCCCGACCAGATCCGCGTTGTGCCGCTGGTCGTAGGACAGCAGTGGCGCCAGCACCTCGTGGGCGTAGCCGTGCCGGGTGCTCTCGCCCAGCATCCGAAGCAGCGCCCGGTGCCCCTGCACGTGCAGGGCGGTGGACACCAGCACCGGGTCAGTGCCCACGGCGTTCTGCGCTCGCTCCAACGCCGTCGCCAACGCCGAGTTCAACCGGCTCACCCCGGACACCGGGTCGCTGATCCCGATCCGCAGCTGACGACCCGCCAACAACGACCCGTGCTCGGCGGTCAACTGGTCGGCCAGCGGCAGCTCCGGCTCCTCCGACCCGTTCACCAGCAGGAACACCGTGTCGTCGATCGGCGCGCCCATCACCCGGTGCCCCCGCGCCGCCAGCGTGCGCTGCACCATGTCCTGCACCGCCGCCACCGGGAACCGCGGATCCTCCACCCGGGCGACCAGCACCGTCTTCTCGTCCTGCGGCGCCAGACCCTCCAGCCGCATCCGCGCCGAGATCGCCCCGGGCGATGCCTCCTGGTCCCGGATCGAGCGCACCAGCTCCGCCACCTGGGCATTGCGGGTCTGCCGCCACCGGCTGGTCAGCTCCATCTCCACCCGAAGCGCACCGACCAGGGCATCCACCGCCAGGCCCATCTCCTCCGAGAACCCCCGGTGGTCACCCCAGCAGCCGAAGAACCCGGTCCGATCCCGACCACCGATCCGGGTGACCGTCGCCGGGCCGCGCTCCCCCACCACGATCAGGCGCTGCTCCTCGTCGCGGCGCAGCATCGTGTTCCACTGCTCCGCCACCTGCACCCGCTCCGGCACCTCGCCCGCCGACGCCAGCATCGTCCCGGTCTCGTCGATCACCCAGCAGCCCACCGCGAACTCCGCGCTGAACAACGCGAGCAGCTCGCTCAGGCCGCCGCCCCGGGACACCGTGTCCGCCAGCCGCCGACTGAACTTCATCGACCGCTCGGCCATCCCGCTCGCCGAGCCCGGCTGCCCGCCCGCGATCACATCGGCGATCCGCCGGAACGACACCCCCGGCGACACCGTCAGCAGCGTCAGCCCCAGCTCCCGCGAGCGCTCGATCACCTCGTCCGGGATCACGCCGATCTCAATCAACCCCACGACCACCGCCGCCACCTGCTGCCGCGCCAGCGCCCCGAGGAAGGTCGCCGCCCCGTCCTCGCGGTCCAGCCACAGGCCACTGGTCAGCACCAGGTCGCCCGTGGACAGGAACCGCGACGGGTCGGGCAGGTCGGTGATGTACGCGGCGGTGACCGGTCGATCCAACGCGTCGGGCTCGGCGGTCACCAGGCTGAGGCCGAGCTCCGGCGTCGCGAGCAGCTCACGGACGTCCAAGGGTCACCACCGTCCGTGCGCGCATCGGCACATCTTAGGCGGCGGTGCTGGAGCGCCGCAGAGCCGTCTCTCGGCTCCGATCAGCTAGCCGCCCCCGCGATGTTCACCAACCAGGTCACCCCGAACCGGTCGATCAGCATCCCGAACGCGTCCCCCCACGGCGCCACGGTCAGCGGCTCGATCGAGGTCGACCCCTCGGACAGCTTCTCCCAGTACCCGCGCAGCTCGGCATCGGAGTCGGCGTCGCCGCTCAGCGACACCGAGATGGCGCCACCCGGGGTGTAGTCCATCGAATTCGGGGTGTCCGCGGCCATCAGCACCAGCCCGTTCGACCCGACCAGCTGCGAGTGCATGATCTTGTCCTGCTCGTCGGGGTCCTGGCTGACGCCGAACTCGCTGAACGTGCTGCGGGTCAGCTCACCGCCGAACACCGACTGGTAGAAGTCCATCGCCTCGCGCGCGTTGTCGCGGAAGCTGAGGTACGGAGTGAGGCGCGTGGGCATGACCGGCTCCTTCGACGACGCCATGTGACACAGATCACTGTCCAGGCGCGCCCGGTCGCCGTCAAGGGGTCAGACCAGGTCCAGCGCCGACGCCGCCGCCAGCAGCTCGTCCACCACCGCCGCCACCGCGGGACCGGGTTCACGTCGGGTCGCCCGGTGCCGCGCCACCAGCCGCCGGGACCCGAGACCGGGCACCGTCGCCACGGTGACCTGCTCCGGCAGGTCGCCCTGCAACGCCAACGCGGGCAGCATCCCGATGCCCTGCCCGGCCGCGACCAGCGACAGCGCCACATCGAAGTCGTAGTAGACGTGCCGGACCGTCATCGGCGCCACCGACGCCGCGATCCGGCCCAGCGCGCGCGCCGCCGCCGTCCCGGGCTCGGCGCCCAGCCAGGTCGCTCCGGCCAGGTCGCTCAACTGGGTCGGGGTCGCCACGGCAGGGGGCAGCACCGCCCGCCACGGCTCCTCCAGCAGCACCACGTCCCGCTGTCCGCGCGGGACGTGACTGTCCGCGTCCTCGTCCCGCTCCAGCAGCACGATGTCGGCGTCGCCCTCGCGCAACCGACGCAGCGACTCCGCCGGCTCGCGCTCCTCGATCACCAGATCGATGCCCGGATGGCGTTCGGCGATCACCGCCAGCGCCGGAGCGATCACGGTACGGATCGCGGTCTGGAACCCCGCCACCGTCACCCGCCCGGAGAGTTCACCCTCCATCGCCGCCAGCGACTTGCGCGCCTCGACCAGCTCCGCCTCGATCCGTTCGGCCGCCTCGGCCAGGATCCGGCCCGCCGCCGTCAGCGTCGCCCCCCGCGGCCCCCGGTCAAGCACCGCGACACCTTCTTCGGCCTCGAGGCGCTGAATCTGCTGTGACACGGCGGAGGGCGTGACATGAAGCAGATCCGCCGCTGCCAGCACCCCACCTGCCCGGTGCACTGCCAGCAGGACAGCAAGTCTTCGCGGGTCCGTTGCCAACGCTTTACTCCTTAAGCTCCGCTACATCCCTGGTCCAACTTTGTTCGATTGTGCTGAAGCGCGCAAGCGGTCAAACTCGTGGTGTCGCACCGGCTCCGGGTCGGATCGCACGGGCGACTCCCCCCACCCCTCAGCCGCTTTCGTCATGCCCGGAGAACGCCCATGTCCGCAGTCATCACCGCCCTCGGATGGGTCGGCGCGGTCACCTGCCTGATCGCCTACGTCTTCGTCACCCGCGGCACGTGGGCCCCCACCTCCGGTCGTTACCAGCTCGCCAACGTGATCAGCGGCCTGTTCATGGGCCTAGTCGCCGCGTCCTCCGGGGTGTGGCCCTCCGTGCTGACCAACGTGGTGTGGATGGTCGTCGGGGCGCACTCCGTGATGGTGGTGCTGCGGGCGCGTCGGCAGCGGGCCCGCGACCGGGCGGCGGCGGGCGCGATGATCCCGACCCAGGCGGCCGCACCGGCGATGGAGTCGACGCCGGCCGAGCTGGTCGCGGACGCGGCTCCGGTGGGGCTTGCGGCCTGACCGGCTCCCGCTTCTACACATCCACCAAGCGCAACGACACCCGTACCGGGCTGCCCAGCGACAGTCCTTCCGCGTCCCGCACCGCCCGCTTGATCGGCAGCGAGTAGGCGTCCTCGGACGGGAAGATCGATGTACGCCAGGTGGTCCCGCCGACCGTCACCTCCACCCGCACTGATCCGAAACCCCGGGTGCGGCCCTCGGCCCGGTCGAGGATCTGGTCCGACTGCTCCGCGGGCACCGTGACGAACGTCCACAGGTCGGGGCGGGCGTCCCACTGCCAGAGCGGGGCGGTGAAGGTCAGGCGCATAGGGCCATGCTGCCAAACGACACCGACACCGACACCGCGACCTCTAGCTCCGCTTGCGCTCGTGGGTGTCCTCTGCCAACTCGCCCTCCAGTAGCACGCCCGACCGCATATGGAGCCGACCCGTCATCGTGGCACCTGAGCGATCCACCTTGGACGGACCTGAACGGGTCTCGGTGAGGGACACTGCCGACAGGGTGGCGTCGCGCAACGACACCGCCCCGCGGAGCACCGCGCCCGAGGCACTCACCGTCCCGCGGATCGTGGCTCGATCGAGTACGACGGCTTTCCCACAGGTTGCGCCCGCTAACTGGATCCGCCCCGCGACGTGCACCGAACCCAGGTCCACTACTCCAGCGATCGACGCGCCGCCGAGGGCTATGGCCGCCAGACCTTCCGAGCACGTCAACTTCACGTCACCACCGACGGTCACGCCCGCCAGATTGGCGGTGATGGGCAGATCGAGGTTGCGCGCGCTCTCCATATTCAGGTCACCATCGCACCTGGCTCCATCGAATCGGAGGTCGCGACCCCATCGCGTGCGCTTGAATGAGGCAACCCCTTCGAACGCGGTACGCATGAACCACGACCGACCGACGAATCGCGCGTCATCGAACCAGGCCGCCTTGCAGAAGATCGCGTCGGAGAAGGACGAATCCGATTCGATGGTGGCACCGACGAGTGTCACCGCCCCATAGAAGCGCGTCCCATTAGCAAATGCGCAACCGCAGATCACGGAAGTCGACGTTCCCCAAGCTCGCGCCGGACAGGTCGACCGTGTAAACGGTGCCGTCCGCGCCATCAGCGGGAGGGAGAAGCTCTCGCAACGTGCGCAACGCGGCTTCTTGCACGATGTTGTTCCGACTGCGCGCCGGGGGACGAGCAACGCGCGTGCGCACCCGGGCCGCGGCAGGAACGCGAATGACTGCGCCGAGGACGTCCAGCACCGCCTGGGTGCGGTCGCGCTCGAGCGTGGCCAGATCGCGGAGCATCTCGATCGCACCGATCCGCGCCGTGTCACCCTCCTCCTTCACCATGGAGACCGCCTGCGCGAAGCGCTGGTCATCGAGTCGGCGGCGTTCCAGCGCCAGCTGGCTTCGATCGTGATCACGCCTGATGTTGGACAGCCACAGCGTGATCGCTCCGCCGATGACAGCGGCACACACCGAGGCAGCCTGCACCGCCTGACTCGATCGGGACGCGGCACGACCCGCCACCTCGGGAGTCGTCACGAAGACGAAGATGCCGACCGCCACTGCCACGACGATCGTGGCGATGATCGCGACCGCGACGGCGAGTCCTGCGGTCATGCGCCGACGATTCCGCCCGGCCAGAGACCGTCGCCAAGAAACGATCTGCGTGCCGATCAGTGTGGCCGATCCTGCCCCGACCGCAACCGCAACGAGCGTCAACCAGGAGTCGATGGAGTCCCGTTCCGCGAGAACCCAGGCGGCACTTACCAGCAGCAGCGCTGCCGGGATGACGATCCTCCTCAGCCGGCGATCTCCGAACACGGACGCGGGCGCAAATATCTGACCAGGCACGCCCTTACTCTTGCGCGATTCGATAACCGGGCACTGCAATGTGCGCCACCTGGGTGACCCGCGCGTGTCGCGCTCTCGGAAGCTAGAACCGCCGCCGCCCCGCCCACACCGCATGCCCCAACGGCAGCACCGACGCGATCATCAACCCGGTCCCCCACCCCGGCGCGTCCACTCGGAGCACCGCCCCCGCGACGATCAGCCCGACGAAGACCACCGCCGACACCACCCGCCCGACAGCCCGTTCGACCGCGGCGATCCGCCGCTCGGCGCCCGGCGCGGCGACCGACAGCCGCCCCTGTTCGGCCTGCCGCAGCACGCTGTCCATCCGGCTCGGCAGACCGGCGATCACCGAGGCTGTGGCCAACGCCCGCCGGCCGAGGTCCTGGACGGTGCGCCCACCCTCGTCCCGGACCAGCGTCCCGGCATAGGGCTCGACGGCCTCCCACATGTTGAACGTGGGGTTTAGCGTGCTGCACACGCCGGACACCAGGGAGATCGCCCGGATGATCAGCAGGAAGTTCTCCGGCAGCTGCACCGGCAGGGTGCGCAGCGTGTCGCCGAACTCGTCGGCGAAGGCTGCCATCTCGCGCCGGTCGACCACTGCCAACTCGGAGACCGCCATGCCGCCGAACCGGTCGAAGAGCTCGGTCATCGCCCGCTCCAGCCCGGCGGTGTCGGCGGTGGGCAGCAGCACACCGATCCGCTGGATGCCGGCGACCATGCCGCGCGCATCCCGGGCGACGATCGCGATCACGACCTCCCGCAGGCCGGCGCGCAGGGTGTCCGGGATCTCGCCCATCATCCCGAAGTCGACGAACGTCAGCGTCCAATCCGGGTCGCCCGGCGTGACGAAGATGTTGCCGGGATGCGGGTCGGCGTGGAAGAAGCCGTGCACGAACAGCTGCTCGAAGGTGACCCGCGCGAGCTCGTCGGCGACCGCGTTCGGGTCGATCCCCGCTGCGCGCAGTCGGTCCAGGTCGGAGATCTTGATCGCGCTGACGTCCTCCAGCGTGAGCACCCGCCCGGCGATCCGCTCCCAGGCGACCCGGGGCGTGGCGACCCGTGCGTCGTCGGCGAATCCGTCACCGAACCGCTCGGCGCTGCCCGCCTCGTGCAGGTAGTCGATCTCCAGCAGGCTGGTGGTGGCGAACTCCTCGACGATCGCGGGCGCGTCGACCCGGGAGGACACGAAGCGCACCCGGCTCAACCACCCGGCGATCTTCCGGAGCGCCGCCAGGTCGATCCGCACGATGGTGTCGATCCCCGGCCGCTGCACCTTGACGATCACGTCGCCGAACCCGGCGTCCTCGGCCAACGCCGTCGACAACCGGGCACGGTGCGCCTGACCGAGCGACGCCGCCGCCACCGGCTCCGGGTCGAAGGCGGCGAAGGCCCGCTCCAATGGCACTCCGAGGTCCTGCTCGGCCACCGTCCGAATGCCGTCGAACGGCACCGCGGGCACCTCGTCCTGCAACCCGTCCAGCTCGGCGGTGATCTCCGGCGGCAGCACGTCCAACCGGGTCGACATGAACTGCCCGACCTTGATCATCAACCCGCCGAGCTCCAGCGCCAGCCCGTGGAACCGCCGGGCGAACCGCCGCAGCCGCTCGGTGCGGCCCCGGTCGGACAGTCCTTGCAGCCCGAACCGGGGCAGCACGAGCTCGAACCACCACTCCACCACCATGAACCGCGCGGCGAACCGCACGATCCGCCGATACCGAGCCTGCGCCTCGCGCGCCGTCAGCTCGCGGTGCCTTACCGGCATCCCTTAGCCCTCGGCGAGGATCGTGTAGATCTTCCGGCGGGCGTCGTTCACCACCTGCACCGCCTGGTCGATCTGCTCCGGTGTCGCGTCGTGCCCGAACTGGGTCAGCGCCTGCGCCAGCTTCACCCCCGCCTTCGGCAGCGCCGACGCGCGCTCCGCATTCTTGCTCTGCGCCGACTCCCACGGGGCCGAGTCCGCGTCGGCGGCGGCAGCCCTGCCCGCCTCGGTCAGCGCGTAGGTCTTCTTCTCCCCGAGCGTCTCGACCCGGACCAGACCCTCGTCGGCCAGCAGCTGCAGCGTCGGGTACACCGATCCCGGGCTGGGCCGCCAGGTGCCGCCGCTGCGCTTCTCGATCTCGCTGATCAGCTGGTAGCCGTGCATCGGCTCCTCGGCCAGCAGCGCCAGGATCGCGGTGCGGACATCACCACGCGCGCGGCGGGTCTGTCCGGGACGGTGCTCCAACATCTCGCGGGCGCCCTCGACCATCTCGCGCAGGCCGGAGCTGAGTCGGTCCGTGGTGAACCCTTGCATGGCAACCTCCCGAGCTAGCGATACGTACCGATATATCGTAAACCTGGCCCCCGAATCCACCACCCGACGCCCAGCCGGTGCCCTACCGTGCAACCGTGGCGAACAACCCGAACGTCTGGTGCGTGCACAACAACACCTTGACCTCCGAGCTGGTGGACGGCGACTTCATCGCGATCGGCTGGGACCAGATCGGCGACCTCACCCATATCTCCACCTGGGAGGACCTGAAGGACCGGCTCGCCGAGGGCTACCCGGACGCCCGGCCCCGTGCGGTGGCGCAATGGGCGGGGAACCTGTGGCGGTTCGAACAGGACATCCAGGTCGGCGACATCGTGATCGCACCCTTCCGTCCCGACTCGACGCTGAACCTCGGCGTGGTGACCGGCGACTACCGCTTCGACCCGGACGCGCCGACGTTCCGGCATCGACGCTCGGTCGAGTGGCGCCGGATCGGACTCTCCCGCACCGTCTTCAGCCAGGGCGCCCTCTACGAGATCGGGTCACTGCTCACCGTCTCCCAGGTACGTCGCAACGCCGCCGAGTTCATCACGGCGATCACCACCGGACAGACCGACGTCGAGTCCATCACCACGGCGATCGAGGCCGCTTCCGACGACTCGGATTCGGTGGCGGAGGAACCGCGCGCCTCGCGGATCGCCCGACACACCCGGGACTTCATCCTCGAAGCGCTGCACCGACGCCTGTCCCACCAGGAGTTCGAGGTGTTCACGGCCGATCTGCTTCGTGCCCTCGGGTACCAGGCACGCGTGACCCGGTTCAGTCAGGACGGCGGCATCGACGTCATCGCGCACCGTGACCCGCTCGGTGTCGAACCGCCGCAGATCAAGGTCCAATGCAAGCACCAGACCTCGACCATCGGCAGCCCGGAGGTGCAGCAGCTGATCGGGGCGCAGGGCGTCGGAGAACTGTGCGTCTTCGTCACGCTCGGTTCGTACTCGCGCGAGGCGCTCAGCATCGAACGTCAGCGCACCGGCCTGCGCCTCCTCAGCGGCGAGGACATCGTCGACCTGGTGCTGGAGCACTACTCCGCGTTGCCCGAGGAATGGCGGACCAGGATCCCGCTGACTCCGGTGCTGGTGGTGTCCGACGCGGCGGACGACTGAGGTCCTGGCACGACCGTGCCCCGGCCCGCACGATGGCGGACCGGGGCGCGGTCGACAGTGGGGTGTTCGTGGATTGCGTTGCTGCAGGTGAGACCGGGCGATCTACGAAGCCCTGGTGCGACTTGCACCCTCGAAGCGCGGATCCAGCACCCACTCTTTCCGGACACGAAGCCGCGGCGCATCACCACCGCATCCGGGTCGCGAGGCACCGCATCGGCGAACAGCACCTCCGCCCGCGGCTCCTGTGCCACGCTGCTCACGTGGCCAAACCAGTGATCCTCCCGTCGCGGACGTTCCCGACTCGCGCCGCTGCCAAGAAGTTCTTCCGGACGCTGCACAACGACAAGTACCGCGTTGGTGAGGTAGTGACGGACGCTGTGGACGACCAGCTCCTACGGGAGCTCGTCGAGCACCACCCTCGGGCCGCCGAGAAGGTCGGCCCGGGCATCGCCGAGTTTTACATCGACTACACCACTAGCGGAGACCGCTCGTTCGTGCGGCCGGATTACACCGGGATCTGGATCCGCGATGTCGAAGGCGACACCCGCGACTTCTCGTACAACATCGCCATCGACGAGCCCACCGATCAGGCCGTCGCGAGAGAGGCTCTCCGCAACGAGGTGGAGGACCTGCGAGTCTCGTTCCGTGAGGACGCGATGCGCACTCCGCGAAAGTGCCCTCGAAGTGGCACTGTGATGCGCCGATGGGAGGAAGCGGCCGTTGTGTACGAGTCGCCCTCCTGGTCGGCCCTGACCCAGTCGTTCGCCGTGGCGGTCGGAGGCTGGGACAAACTGGAGACAGACAGCGGAGACGGTGGGATCAAGATCGGCCGGACTCTCCGCGACCGCTCGCTCGCGCGGCAGTGGCGGACACACTGGCAGAAGTTCGCGAACCCCATCGTGGTGTCGAAGTCCGCCGTCTGATCACCACAAAGAACAGCAGCTCACCCGCGGTCTTCGTTGCCGGGCGCCGAGCGCTCGCGCTTCGCCCGCTCGGCGAGAGCGCCCACCATCTTGGTCGTGGTCGCCCGCGCCCGGTCTACGGTCCGCTCGCTGAAGTCCTTCGCGTTCTCGACTCCGGTCGCACCGGACTCCAGCGCGCGATCGCGCGCGTCAGTCGCTGCCTCGAGCCAGCGTCGCACCCGCACGGACTCGTGCCCGGTCTCGATCCCGAGGCTGTCGGCGAAGTCACGGACCTGGGAGCCGACCGACTCGTTCGACACCTTGATCGTCTGCGCGGACCGCGGGTGCAGCAGCATCTTCGCGTCCGCAGTCCCCGCGGCCTCATCCATGCGCACCATCAACCTGGCCGTGCTGCGCTCGATGACATCGAGACGGTTCTGTCGCGCGATCCGGATACCTGCCCGGTGCTGCTCCAACTCCTCCGGCGCGGCGCCGAGCACCCGATCGAGCTCCAGCACCGCCACTGCGTCCTGCAGCTGGAAGCACCGGGCCAGGACCGCCAACCACTCCCCGACCACCGACCGCGCCTCCTGAGCCGCCTTGGCCACGTCGCCGACCGCAGACGCCTGCTCGAGCTTCTGGGCGATCGCGTCGAGCTGCCTGATCGCGTACGCCTGGGTCTGCGCGATCGTCGCCGGCGTCGCCTGGACCTTCGACCAGGTCACCTCCGAGACCGACCCGACCTGCTCACGGATCGTCAGCGCGTCCTCGATCACCATCTGGGCACCGACCATCGCCGAGAGCGCGGCGTCCTTCTGGGCCCGCAGCACGTCGTCGACCTTCGCGTCGATCCGCACCAAGTAATCGGTGATCTGCTGCATCGCCTGCTGCATCGCCATCTGTGCCATCAGCCCGGCGACCCCGGTGAGGATCGCTGGGTTGGTCAGCATCGCACCCGGTGTGCGGACGATCTCCAGGATGTGGCTGGTCTTGCCGCCGTCCATCGCAACCGCGCGGCTGGTGCCGGCAGTCGAGCCCTTCATCATCGGCATGCTCTTCATCGCCAGGGCGGACTTCTCTGTCAGCAGCACCCAGCGGCCCGAGGTCGCAGCAGCCTGAGCCCCGACCTGGACCGCGCCCGCACCTGTCGCTGTCGCGGTGCTGAGCCGGCTGAGGTCGAGCTCTCGCGACGGCAGCCCCTCCGACGCCAGGAACCGGTCGATGGCACCCACGTCTCCGAGCAGCGCCACGCCGTTGCCGTCGCTGACCAGCTCAATCTCGCCACTCATCACGCGCTCCCGCCCACGTCCTGTGCTCCCGCGGTTCAGCCCAGACGGATCTGGGAGCGATGCCCGCGCCTCCCCAATCTGGCGCCCGTTTGCACAGGGCCAGCGATCAGTGACCGTACTCGCTTCACCGGAGCAAGCTGGCCGCATCACCTGGCGTCCTTGGATGGCTCCTACGCAGAGCGTCCGTCCGGTCCCGAGATCAGGCGGGCCTGGCGAGTTCCTCGCGGATCCTCCCGAGCACGGTATTCACAGCGATTTGAACCTCGATGGCGTTCTTCTTCCACTCCGGGAAGTCGTCATCGCCCAGAAGCCCCTGCAGCTTTGCCTCGTCGCCCACACGGTGATTCCACTGCGTAGGGACGAGGTCGGGCCCGAGCAGACCGATCAACGTCAGGGCCTCGGCTCCCATGCGCTTCGACTCCGCCGGGTCGCTCGATCCACCACGGTTCAGGTTCTCCAAGAGCCGCGAGAGGACGTCCAGGTCGAACATCAGCTTGGCGTGAGCCAACGACGCCTTACGGTCGTCGGCCGCGATGGTTCGGGCGTTCCTTCGGTCGAGCGCACCGATCACCAGTGCGACGACCGCGGCGATGATCGCGGCGAGAGCGACGACGCTCTGGATCCAGAGGTTGGCAACATTGACGGCATCTTGGCCCATGCCGACATCGTGCTACCGACCTCAGACATCCCGGTCGCCGCAGCTCGGGGGCGCTTCTCCGAGCGTGCCGCGCATTTCAAGGAACTGGGCACGACGACGAGAGCGGGGCGCGGCGCACAGGGCTCTCCCCCTCGCGTACGACGGGGTGGACCGAATGTCGGCGGGTGATGCGCGAGCAGGATGGCGTTGTGACTACTAAGACCAACCCCTCGACCGCCGACACCGCGACCCTTCTCACCGGACGACTCGAGTTCGGCGACAGGGGCATCGCTTCCGTGCCCCTGGACGGAGAGCTTGCTCTCACGTCTCCAGGCGGGCGTCCCTGGCAGAGCAGGCTCTCCACCAACGCACTCGAGACCGCCGAGCAGCTCTGGACCCACCGCCTCAGCGACGATGAGGCCACCGCGATCACCAGGGTCGTGTTGGACGTCGACCTCGCGTTCCTCGGCCTGGAGGCGAGCTGGGGCACCGCACGGTTCAGCCCGATCACCAGCGGGGCCGCCATCGAGTTCGAGGCCGACGTGCGGCCCACATCCCCACGCTCGGACCATGCGCAGCTGCGAGCTGCCGTCCGCGTGGAGCTCGTCAACGGCGCACCCGAGTTCGCCGAGGTCACACTGACTGACACCAGCCAGGTGCACGTCGAGCACCGTCAGGACGTCGAGTTGCCACCGTCGTCCATGCCCGGCATCGACGCGCTCGCAGCAACCGCCCTCCAAGCCCTCGACCACGCCCTCTCCACGCGTGCCCTGCCCGCCAGGACGCACTGGACGCTCTCCTACACCGAGGCTCCGGCCTGGGATCACACGACCGGGACCTGCGGAGAGCTGGAAATCTGGACCATCGTGCCTAGACCCGACGCCCCTGGCACCGACCGACCGATCGCCTGACACGTTAGCGGCCGAAGACCATGCGCCCGTCCGGGTGACCGCGGACCATGTGAGGCCACCGGGGAGCTGCGATTCCCTACCCTGCGTCTCGAGGCCTCAAGGCGGGGCCGACGACCAGGGAGACGATGAAGACCACGCAGAGGGCTCTCGCGGTCGCGACTCTGGTCCTGCTCGCCGCGTGCACCGGACCCGGCAACCCGCGCTTCGGCGACGTCCCAGACGACACGGTCTGGAACGAGCCCCAGGAGATCCAAACGCCGAACCCGCCGATCGACCAGCCCCCAGCCCCTGAGGTCGTCTCGGCGTGGGTGTGCGTCTACTCCCCGACGTACGACGACGACTGGCACAACGACGTCGAGTGCAGCGACGGCGTCACCATCGACCGCCCCTACCTGCGCGAGTGGGACGACTTCGTCACCGAAGACGAGATCATGCAATCCGCCCGCGAGTACGAAGACTCCCTCAACGCAGGGACGGTCGGCGCACCGTAGCCACTTCGCGCTTGCCTCGAACGCGAAGCGATCAGCCTGACGGCGTCACGGGTACTTCGTCCGCCCTCACGCGCTCGATCGTCACGCACATTCGCGGCACCCACCACCGGTACTGCTCGCCGCCTGCCCCATCGGGGTCAGTCAGGTACTCGTGGCGCTCGCCAACGCGCACGACCCCGAAGTCGCCCCGCTGCGAGGCGATCCGCACCAGCGGCATCCACTGCCCGTCGAACGGGAACATCGGGCTGCCAGGTCCCCTGGCTCGCAGCAGCATCGACCGGTCCAGATCGAGGTAGCACACGGTCCTGCTCGTGCTCCGAATGGCCCAGAGGCCGCCCTCGTCGATTTGCAGTTCGGTCCGGTCGCTCGTACTCGTCAAGCCGGGGAGGGTGCGCGTGCCCCGGCCCGTGGCATTGGCCCGTCCCAAGGCGGCACGCGTCTCTGCGATGGATCAGGCCTGGGACCGCTCCAGCCGGCGCCCTGCGTCGATGCGGAAAGGCACGGTGTCAGTGACGCAAATTACACTCGTGTCATGAGCACCGAACCCCGCTCGACACGACCGGGGGCCGAGGCGAACGGGGTCCAGGTTCTACTGGCAGGTAGACCGCGATCTTAACTTCCTCTCGGCGTCGAGTGCTCCCGATCGGCCTCGCGAGGACAGGAAGGAGCGGCGTCAGATGACACGCTCTGTCAGCAGGTCCAGCCGAACGGGACGCTTCGTCTCGTCCGGCGCCACCACCCGATCGCCCCGCACGACGGTCACCCAGACCGTCGGAGGCAAGAAGTCCGGCGGGACCGTCAACCAGTCCGCGATCACGGGCCGGTTCGTCTCGGACGCGACCGCCAAGCGCCACCCGGACACGACGATCACGAGGGCGATCTGATGCCCGCGCAGTTCAAGTTCGACCAGGGAGCGATCGACCGGACCGTCCAGGACGCGATGCGGGGCGCCAAGCGCGACCTGCAGCGGTCGTTCGACGACCTCGGCCGACGCTACCGAGGCCGGCCGGTCAACGAGGTCAAGGCGGCACTCCGGGACGTGCTGCGACGCGAAGGTTGGAACGTGAGCGAACCCGAGCTCACCGAGTGGGCGACGACCATAAGCGAGGGCACCCGGATCGTGCTCAAGCCGTAGCGGGCACCGGCAGGCAGCGGCCCGTGGGCTAGCGTCCACGGGCCGCTGTTTACGCCAACTGGGTGACGGTCGATCACTGGGCGACCCGCCGTGCCCGGACTGGCCCAACTTCGGCCTGGCTCTTGCCAGAATGCACCCGTGAGCACCCTCGAAGACGTCCTCGACCAGCTGTACTTCACCGCGATCAACGAGCGGGACAAGGGCGACAAGTTCGAGCGGCTGATGCTCCAGTTCTTCAAGACCGACCTGCAGTGGGCGGACAGGTTCTCCGAGGTATGGATGTGGTCGGACTGGCCCGGGAGGCAGGGCCGCCCCGACACCGGGATCGATCTGGTCGCGATCGACGCCATCACCGGCGAGGCGGTCGCGATCCAGTGCAAGTTCTACGATCCCAACAACTACCTGCAGAAGGAGCACATCGACTCCTTCCTCGCCGCGTCCGGCAAGCAGCCGTTCGCGCAGCGCCTGATCGTGTCGACCACCGACCACTGGGGCAAGAACGCCGAGGCCACGGTCGAGGGCCAGCAGGTCCCGGTGCAGCGGCTGCGGTTCAAGGACCTGGCCGAGTCCTCGATCGACTGGTCGCAGTTCGACCTGTCGACCCCCGAGGTCATGGTCCTGCGGGACCGCAAGGAGCTGCGCCCGCACCAGAAGTCCGCGCTGGCCAAGGTCCGAGAGGGCCTGGCTGAGTACGACCGCGGCAAGCTGATCATGGCGTGCGGCACCGGCAAGACCTTCACGTCACTGCGTATCGCCGAGGACCTGCTGCCCGACGGTGGGACGGTGCTGTTCCTGGTGCCGTCGATCTCTCTGCTGTCCCAGACGCTGCGCGAGTGGTCGATTGAGACCAACGTCGAGCTGCGGCCTTTCGCGGTGTGCTCGGACGTCAAGGTCGGCAAGCGCACCAAGGCGCAGAGCGACGAGGACATCTCGGTGGTGGACCTTGCGATCCCCGCCACTACCAACGCCGCCCGCCTGCACACCCAGCTCGCCGACACCCAGGCCGCTGCCGGGAAGCTGACCGTGGTGTTCTCCACATACCAGTCGGTCGCGGTGGTGTCCGAGGCCCAGGCCATGGGCCTTGCGGACTTCGACCTGGTGATCTGCGACGAGGCTCACCGCACCACCGGCGCGACCCTGGCCGGAGTCGATGAGTCCGCGTTCGTCAAGGTCCACGACCCGGGGTTCATCCGCGCGAGCAAGCGCCTGTACATGACGGCGACACCGCGGATCTATGACGACGCCTCCAAGGCCAAGGCTGGCCAGGCACAGGCAGTCCTGGCCTCGATGGACGACGAGAGCATCTACGGCCCCGAGCTGCACCGCCTCGGGTTCGGCGAGGCCGTCAGCGCCGGCCTGCTCACCGACTACAAGGTCCTCGTGCTCGCCGTCGACGAGAAGTCCGTGTCACGGACCTTCCAGGCCCAGATGGCCGACGAGAACTCCGAACTCAAGCTCGACGACGTCGCCAAGATCGTCGGCTGCTGGAATGGCCTGGCCAAGCGCGGCCAGCTCGAGACCGGGTTCGCCACCGACCCCGAGCCCATGACCCGCGCCGTCGCGTTCGCCCGGTCGATCAAGGACTCCCAGAAGTTCGCCGAGATGTTCAAGGGCATCGTGGCCGACTACATCACCCAGACCGGCATCACCGACGACGAGCCCGGCGTCGACCACCCGCTGGTGTGCGACGTCGAGCACGTCGACGGGACCTTCAACGTCCTGGCCCGCAACGAGAAGCTCGACTGGCTCAAGGACACCCTCGGCGAACGCGAGTGCCGGGTGCTGTCCAACGCGCGCTGCCTGTCCGAAGGCGTGGACGTCCCCGCCCTGGACTCGGTGATGTTCCTCAACCCCCGCAAGTCCGTCGTCGACGTCGTGCAGTCCGTCGGCCGCGTCATGCGCCTGGCCCCAGGCAAGAAGTACGGCTACATCATCCTGCCCATCGGCATACCCGCCGACGTCACCCCCGAGCAGGCCCTCAAGGACAACGACCGGTTCGCCGTGGTGTGGGAAGTCCTGCAGGCGCTGCGCGCCCACGACGAGCGCTTCGACGCCATGGTCAACAAGCTCGAGCTCAACCGCGGCTCCGACCCCCGCATCCAGATCATCGGCGTCGGCGGCAACGAGCCCGGCGACCGCGACGGCTCCAGCGACCCCGGGGCCGCCAAGCCCGTCCAGGGCGAGTTCGTGTTCCCCGACCTCGGCGAGTGGCGCGAGTCCATCTACGCCAAGATCGTGCAGAAGGTCGGCTCCCGCCGGTACTGGGAAGACTGGGCCAAGGACGTCGCACTCATCGCCGAACGCCACACCACCCGCATCACCGCACTGCTCGACAACCCCGACCTGCCCGTCCACGAGCAGTTCGACACCTTCCTGACCGGCCTGCGCGGCAACCTCAACGACTCCATCACCCGCGCCGACGCGATCGACATGCTCGCCCAGCACCTGATCACCCGACCGGTGTTCGACGCCCTGTTCGAGGGGTACTCCTTCGCCGAACACAACCCGGTCTCCCAGGTCATGCAGTCGATGCTCGACACCCTCGACGCCTACAACCTCGAAGCCGAGAACGAGACCCTCGCGAAGTTCTACGAGTCCGTCCGGCTGCGCGCCGCCGGCATCGACAACGCCGCCGGCAAGCAGCAGATCGTCCACGAGCTCTACGAGAAGTTCTTCAAGCTCGCCTTCCCCAAGACCGCCGAGGCCTTCGGCATCGTCTACACCCCCGTCGAAGTCGTCGACTTCATCCTGCGATCCGTCGAGCACCTACTCGGCACCGAGTTCGGGGCGTCCCTATCCGACGAGGGCGTGCACATCCTCGACCCCTTCACAGGCACCGGCTCGTTCGTCGTCAGGCTCCTGCAGTCCGGGCTCATCCGCCCGCACGACCTCGCCCGCAAGTACGCCTCCGAGATCCACGCCAACGAGATCTTGCTCCTGGCCTACTACATCGCCGCGATCAACATCGAAGCGACCTACCACGGGTTGCGGACCGAGGAAGACCCCGACGCCGGGTACGAGCCGTTCAACGGCATCGTGCTGGCGGACACCTTCCAGATGACCGAGGACGGCGACACCCTCGACACCGCCGTGTTCCCTGCGAACCACGAACGGGCAGCGCACCAGCTCGACCTCGACATCCGCGTCATCATCGGCAACCCGCCCTACTCCGTGGGGCAGACCAGCGCCAACGACAACAACGCCAACCTCAAGTACCCCACCCTCGACGGCACCATCGAGTCCACGTACGCCGCCCGCTCGACGGCGACCAACAAGAACAGCCTCTACGACTCCTACATCCGCGCCATCCGCTGGGCGTCAGACCGGATCAAGGACGCTGGAATCATCGGGTTCGTCACCAACGGCGGCTTCATCGACTCCAACACCGCCGACGGCCTGCGCAAGACCCTTGCGGACGAGTTCGCCTCCATCTACATCTACAACCTGCGCGGCAACCAGCGCACCGCCGGTGAACTCTCCAAGAGAGAGGGCGGGAAGATCTTCGACTCCGGCTCCCGAAGTACCGTGGCCGTCACCTTCCTCATCAAGAAGCCCGGGCACAGCGCACCTGCAACGATCCACTACCGCGACATCGGCGACTACCTCTCGCGCGACGAGAAGCTTGGCATCATTGGTGGCGCCGACGTCGCCCTCCTCGACTGGCAGACCATCACACCCAACACCTCTGGAGACTGGATCAACCAGCGTGGTGATCGCTTCGTCACGTACCGACCCATCGGCGACAAGGGCAATCCGGCGGCTATCTTCCGGGTTCACTCGCGCGGGCCTGCGACTGCGCGCGATGCGTGGGTCTATGGCTCTTCGATCACCGGGCTCGACGCCAAACTTCGTTCGATGGTGACGTTCTACAACGCTGAGGTCGACCGAGTCGCCGGCATCGCCGCCGCGGCACGGGTGAAGCCGACGGCACTGAACGCGGACGACGTCCTCAACTTCGACTCCGCCAAGATCAGTTGGAATCGGGCCGATAAGTCTGCCATCCTCAAGGGCCGTCGGCGGGCGGCCCGAGCGGAGCGACGGTACGTGGCCGCCTACCGACCGTTCAACAAGCAGCACGTGCAGTTCGACCGCGATCTGAACGACATGGTCTACGGCCTGTACGACATCTTCCCGACACCCGGACATCACAACTCTGGGCTGTATGTCACCGGCCTTGGTGCTCTCAAGCCGTTCAGCACCCAGGTCGTTTCGGATCTGCCGGACTTGAACTACTGGGGCTCTGAGGGCGGGCAGTTCTTCCCACGATGGACCTATGAGCCAATCGACGACGAATCCGCCACTCAGGGTTCTTTCGAATTGGCGACCGATGGGTCAAGTGTGATCGTCGACGGCTACCGCCGCGTCGACAACATCAGCCTGGCTGCACTCAGCGACTACCGCGCCACGTACGGGCCGAAGGTCACCTCAGACGATGTGTTCTTCTACGTCTACGGCCTGCTGCATTCCCCCGACTATCGCGCCGAGTTCGCTGCCGACCTGAAGAAGATGCTCCCGCGCATCCCGAAGGTCGCGACCGTGGACGACTTCGAGGCGTTCGTGGCCGCCGGCCGCACCCTGTCTGACCTGCACATCGACTACGAGGATGTGGACCCGTTCCCACTGATCATCACCGGTGACGAACCGACGGGACCAGGATCCGCAGATCTCTACGAGTGGTTCCGGGTGGGAAAAATGCTGTGGGGCGGCACCGGCAAGGCCAAGGACCGCTCGACGATCCGCTACAACTCCCGCATCACCGTGTCTGGCATCCCCGACGAGGCCCACGAGTACATGCTCGGGTCGCGTTCCGGGATCGAGTGGGTGATGGAGCGCTACCAGGTTCGGACCGACAATGCCTCCGGGATCGTGAACGACCCGAACGACTGGTCCCGAGAACAGGGCGACCCGCGCTACATCCTCGACCTACTCGCCCGGGTCGTGACGGTGAGCGTCGAGACCGTCCGCATCGTGCGGGGGCTCCCCCGCCTCGACCTGGAGACCTTGAGCTGATGGAGGCCCACCCGCGCCGGCTGAAGGCGGTGTTCAGCCGCGACGTTCGCTTGGTCGTCCCCTTGTTCCAGCGCGCGTACGTCTGGAGCGAGGAGAAGCAGTGGGCGCCGCTGTGGCAAGACGTGCTGGCCACCTACGAGCGGTCGGACGATGACGACGCGTCCGCGCACTTCCTGGGCGCCGTCGTCCTCCAGCTGCGCCCCGGCGCCTTGGGCGCGATCGAACAGCGGGAGATCATCGATGGCCAGCAGCGCCTGACGACGCTGCAGCTGCTGATTGCAGCAGTGTCGGACGCGTTCACCCGTCGCGGCCTGGACACGAAAGTGTCGCGTCGGCTCCGGCGCTTGATCGCGAACGACCCGGACGCGGTCGACGACGAGGTGGAGATCCACAAGCTCTGGCCGACCAACCGCGACCGTCTGGGCTACTCCGAGGTCATGGAGGGTCGGCTCCTTGAAACGGATGCCCGCGATGTGGAGGGCCAGATCCGTCGCGGCTACCTGTGGTTCCGCGACGCCGTGGACGCGTGGCTACTGGACCTGGACGAGGACGACGAGGCGGCGCTGTCACGTCTCGCGGAGGTGGTCAGCGACCTGCTGGAGCTGGTCGTGATCGATCTGGCAGAGCAGGACGACGCCCAGATGATCTTCGAGACACTCAACGCGCGCGGCACGCCACTGCGCGCCTCAGACCTCATCAAGAACCTGATCTTCCGCACCCTGCAAGACGCGGGGCGACCCGTCGAGCGCCTCTACGACAAGTTGTGGAAGCCCCTGGAGGACCCGTACTGGGAGGAGGAGGTCCGCGTCGGACGACTCACGCGCGAACGCTTGGACGTGTTCATGGGGCACTTCCTGGTTGTGCTCCTGAACGCCGAAGTGCAGTCGCACAGCCTCTTCGACGCCTCCCGTCGGTACGTCAGCGGCGATGCCGACCGCGCGGAGTCGCTGCTCCAGCAGATCAACCGATACGCGGCGATCTTCCGCTCCATCCAGGACCGCCAGGTCGGCAACGACCTGCTCGTGACGAGCCTCGAGCGCCTTACCATCGCGGACACGCAGACCCTGCAACCGCTGCTGCTCTGGCTCTTCGCGAACGCCGAGGGCGACGACCTGGCGACCTCGGTGCGAGCGCTGGAGTCGTACGTGGTCCGCCGGGTCGTGTGCCGGATGACACCCAAGAACTACAACCGGACGTTTCTGGAGCTGCTCCGGCGGCTCAGCGAGGACGACGCTCCGGCAGGCAAGGTCGTCGAGAACTTCCTGGCGGGGCAGCGGGCCGAGTCGGCCGTGTGGCCGACTGATGCCGACGTTCGGCGGGCAATCACGACGTTCCCCCTCTATCGGATGCTGCGCCGGGACCAGGTCCAGCGGCTCCTGCGGGCGCTGGACACCGAAGCAGCCGGGCCTAAGTCCGAGCGGCTCGTCGTCCAGGGCACGCTGAGCATCGAGCACCTCATGCCGCAGAGCTGGCACGAGCACTGGCCCCTTCCGGAAGACCCGGCCGCTGCCGAGCGCGAGGAGGAGACGCGGACTGAGCTCGTCCACACCCTGGGGAACCTGACCGTGCTGACGTCGGCGTTGAACAGCGCCCTGTCGAACGGGTCGTGGGCCGCGAAGCGCCACGAGATCCTGCGCCACTCTGCCCTGCACCTGAACCGCGAGCTTCCCAGCGACTGGGGCACTGCTCGCATCATCGACCGAGGCGATTGGCTGGCGGATCTGGCCATCGCCTTGTGGGAGCGGCCGGAGGCCGACTTCGAAGCTTCCGACTGGTCGCCGACGGACACCGGAGTGGACACATCGTCTCCGGTGCGCGAGGCGGGGTTCCGCGGTGACATCGCGGCGCACATCGTGGAGGTTTTCGCCAGCGTCGCGTCGGGAGAGTTCATGACGATCGCGCAGATCTCCAAGCAGCCCACGTCGATCTATCCCGATGTCCCGCCTTCGCGCGGTGCCATCTCTGCGCGTCTGTTCCCCCGCGACGGTCGCCCCAGCACGGTTGCGAGCGTCGTCCCTGACACCGAGAGAGGGGTGCGCGGGGCGCGCCGGATCTGACGTGCGCGACGCGCCTGTCGCCGCACAGCGTGCCGCCACCCCGTGGGACGGAGTGGCGGCCCTGGTGCTCACGCGGCGCGTGTGAGCGAGTGGCCGGGCTGTGCGGCCTGGCAGATCCCGCACTGCGGGTTGTACTCGCCGGGCTCGTGAACGGCGTCGGGGACGTTGCTGACCCATCCGGCGAACAGGTGGGCGTGCACGTCGGGGTAGAGCACGGCGATCTCGTCCTCGACGTGTGCCATCTGGGTGAAGGCGTCGGCGGCGTCGGGCAGGCCGTGGCAGTACCGCTCGGTGGAGACGGTGGTGAGCATGTCGCGCATCGCCAGGAGCCGGTCCAGGTGTCGGCGTCGCCGTCGTCCGGTCAGGGGTACGGCGTACTCCTCGTCGCGGACGGGCTCGATGCGGTCGGGCTGAGGTGTGGCGGTCACGGTGACCTCCTGGGTTGGGCACGCGGGCCGGCGGGGTGCCGGTTCGTCGTGCGGAGCGCGGGTCCGCTCACCCGCAGGCCGTTGGCGCGGCGCTGGGCGTCGCAAGCACGCGGGCGACCCGCGGAGTAGGGGCAGCGGTGCAGGTCGTTGCGGTATCACCTCCTTCCTCGGGACAACCTGCCCGCCTCCTGGTTCGCTGCGGCGTGCTCGGCTGCGTCGACGTCGGTCCAGTGCGGCGTTCACCTCCTCTCGTCCGGGCCGTCGTGCGCCAGCGTTCGTGCCCGCCGTCGGGCCGCTCGCGTGCTTGCTGTGTCTCTGTGGAGTTCTCAAGGTGCGGTGCGGTGATCGCGCCGAGCACAGTCAGGCCCGCCGCGCTCGGCGCAATCAGCGCACGCCCGCGACCGCCCGCTCGCCGCCGATGCGGCGTCGGTCGCGCGGGGCGTCGCGGGAGCCGTGGGTCGGTTGACGCCCCGAGGGCGGTCTGGACCGTGCGGGGCATGAATGCTGCTGACACGACGATGGACCCTGCCGACCTGCGCGCGGCGCTCGAGCGCTACACCGCCACGGGCGTCTCCGAGAGCACGTGGTCGGCGCTGCGCGGCCCGGCGATCGAATTGGTACTCGCCGCTGGTGACCCGCGCTGGGATCGGGCCCGCAACGACCTGCAGCTCGTCGCCGACCTCGCCTCCTACCTGACCCGCCACGGACAGCCGGTGAACCTCGACACCGCGCTTTCCGACACGACGCTGACCGGGCTGGACGGGGAGCAAGCGGCCTCGGGGCGGCAGGCGGGCACCCGGGCGAACAAACGCAGCCGGTTCCACCGGTTGCAGGCCGCGCACCGCGGGCTGCCGTGGCGCAAGCAGCGTCGTGACGACGGTGAGCGCATCGCCGCCCTGCCACAGCCCGAGCTGCTCACCGAGATCGCTGGGCTGCTCCCATCGGACGGTGTCGCGGGGCGCACCGGTGCGGGTGCGGTGCAGGCCGCGCTGGACGCCGCCCGTCGCGCACGCACGGCTCCCGCCGCCAGCGCCGCGGGCACCGACCTTGACCCCGGTCCGAGCACGTGCCTAGGACTCGACCCGATGGTGTGGCGGTCGGCGCGCGCGTACGCCAAGTCTCGCGACGTGGCGCTGACGCAGCGGATGCTCCTGGCCGGCGTGGTCTTCGAGGTCCTGGACCTCCCGGAGCCTGTGGCGGTGCTCGCGACCCGGTTCCGGCTGACGCGTCGTGACCTGGACCTCGGTCTTACTTGGGCACTGAGCCTGCCCGCGGCCCCGCAACTCGAGCACGCGGCGGCACTGCGCGGCTGAGCGCGTGCGGCGATTGCGCCACCGGGACCGGCAAGCACGTTCCGCCTCGTTCACCGAAACGACGAGGCGGAAGGCCGACACCCGTGTCCCCCACCACCAAGCGCCCCAAGCGCGTCTCGAAGGCGCAGACGCTGCGTCATCGCGAGGAGCTCGCCGCCCAGGCATCGGCGCCCCGCGTGCTGTCGGAGCAGGCGGCACAGATCATCGCCCGGTTCGATGTGACCAGGTACGGCACGACCACCCTGCCCGTGCGGCCGTTCATCACCGAGGCGATCACCCGCAGCCGGCTCACCGGCCTGGACAGCATCCGCAAGCACTGCCGCCACCTGACCGCGCTGGCCGTATTCTCCGACGCGCAGGGCCTGGCCCTGCGGGTTGAGGTCGTCTTGACTACGGACAACATCGACGACTACATCCGACGCGGGATGATCGGAGAGTCTCCGGACAACCGCGCCGAGCGCCGTCGCCGCCTGCTGTGGGTCGCGCAGGCCGCCAACCCCGGCCCGACCGTCCCTGCCCGCCTGGGCCCGGTCGGGTACGACGCGATCAAGGCGCCCCACACCCCCACCGAGCGCGCGACGATCCTGCGCGCCGCGCGCACCCAGCCCACCGAACGCGGCGGCCAGCAGCTCGCCGCCGTGGTCGCGCTCGGATTCGGTGCCGGTGCCGACTCCATCGACCTGCGCGAGCTGTGGATCCGCGACATCACCGACTACAACCCCGACGGGATGACCGTGACCTTCCACGGGTCACGTCCCCGCACCGTGCCCGTGCGCCGCATCACGGAGCACCTGCTGCGCCAGGCCATCGCCGGACGGGCATCCGACGAGCTCGTCATCGGGCAGGAGCTGACCCGCCGCAACACCGCCGCCCGCGTCATCGGGCAGGCCGCCCTCTACAAGGTCCCGCACATCGAGCCGGCGCGGATGCGCGCCACCTGGCTCGCGGACCTCATGACCGACACCATCCCGCTCGCGGTCATCCTGCAGGCCGCCGGTCTGAAGTCCGCGCGCACCCTGACCGACGTGCTGCCGCACACCCCGACCTGGCTCGCCCACAAGAACACCATGACGGCCGACACCGTGCGTGGAGGTGTCCGATGAGCGCCGACCTGCGCCTTATCTCCGCCCAGACTTCGGACACGACGACCGCCGGTCGCTCGGACCAGCCGATGACCAAGCTCAGCAGCAAGCGGCTGCGCCCCGACGCCATCGCCCGGACCGTCCACGTCATCGACTCCAGCGGCGTGCTCGACCTCCTGGTCCCGCCGCGCAAGCCCGGCGACCGCGGCCGCATCGGGAACCTGCGTCCGAACGCCCGCCTGTTCCTGATCGGTCTGTCCCTGTGCACCCGCCTCGGACACGAGACCACCGTCAAGGGCGTGCACGAGGTCCTCACCGAGTGCCTCGACCGCCAGACCCAGTGGGACCTCGGCGTCCTGCGCTCCCGCGTCACTAAGTCCACCACCCACCACGCCAAGGGTGCCGTGCCCGATGCTCTGTCCCCCGCGCTGGTCGAGAACGGCAAGCCGCGCAAGCGCGTCTTCCCCAACGGCGTCGAAGAGATCAGCTACGACGATCTGCACCACGCGACCCGTGTCCTACGAAGGCGCTGGGACTATGGCCACGGGTCCGCCCCCGACCTCGACCCCACCGAGCGCGCACGCCGCGCCACCGTGATCGCCGACATCGCCCAGGCACTCGTCGACGCCACCACGATCGAGCGCACCGGCGGCACCTTCGCGATCGACGGCACCGGGCAGTGGGCGTGGGAACGCGGACCCGCCCGCGCCAAGCGCGGCCTGCAGACCGCCGCCACCGGCAAGACCAGCGAGCAGATCGACGACATGATCGTCGCTGACATCGCCGTCGACGAGTCCGACGACACCACCGCACCCTCCGACCAGGAGGCACGCATCCCGAACCGTCAGCAGGTCTCGATGAGCGACGCCGCCTGGGGCTACAAGACCGGCAAGGACGGCCGCAAGGAAGTCGGCTACGGCTTCCACCAGCACACCCTCGTCCGCGTTCCCGACCCCGGGGCACGCGGCACCGAGCCGCTCCTTGTCGACGGGTTCGTCCTCGTGCCTGCCAACGCCGACGTCGTCGACGTCTCCCTCGACCTCATCGACCGCATCCGCGCCCGCCACCGCTTCACTCTGCTGCTCGGTGACCTGCTCTACAGCAACCTGCGCGCCGACCGTTGGGCCTTCCCTCTCGCCCAGCGCGGCGTCGAACAGGCCCTGCGTCTGCGCACCGACCAGCACAAAGTGGTCGACATCCAGGGCGCCCAGATGCAGCACGCCTGGCTCCACTGCCCCTCCGCCCCCATGGATCAGCGTCCGCTGCCCGAGGACAACGCCGACGAGGCCCGCTGGCACGAGATCTACGACGCCGCCGAGGAGTTCAAGAGCCACTGGGCCTTCGACCGCAAGGAGTCCGGGCTAGGCACCGCCACGACCTCTAAGTGGATCTGCCCTGCCGCGTCCGGCCGCGTCGGCTGCTACGCACGCCCCGACACCGTCCAGGGCGCCATCGATCTCGGTATGCCCTTGATCACGCCGCCGCAGGACTGGGCCGACCGGCCCTGCTGCCTGCGCAAGACCATCGACTTCACCCCGAACCTGACCGACCCGAACCACCAGCGCAAGATCGCCCAACGCCACTACGTCGCCACCCGCCGCTGGCGCAAGCACACCAACCTGCGCACCCTCGTCGAAGGCGCCTTCGGCATCCTGAAGAACCCCAGCCGACAGCGCCTGCGCCGCGGCCAGAACCGACTGCCCGGCCTCGCGATGGCAACCCTCGTCGCCGCCATCAAGATCTCCGTCTTCAACGAGGAGCAGCTCCGCCTCTGGCACGACCGCACCGGCGCCGGCCCCACCGACCACCCCCTGCTCCAGCCCGACCAGCCCGACTGGGGCTACCGCAACCTCACCCAGGACGAGTCCGAGGCCATCGACCGCGAGCACCTCGTACAGCCGTCGACGCACGACCTGGACGCAAGCACCGCTGCGTGAGCCGCGCGCTGAGACGGCGGGAAGCCATCGCTTCCCGTCTCTCAGTCCGCCGGCAAGTTGGACCCGACGGGAGACCCGTCCTGCATCCCCTCGCGATCAGGGTCGCGGAGCAGCTCGCCGCGCGAGCTCCGCGCCCAGTGACGACCAGAAGCGTCACGGAACGCAATCCACACATCACCGGCGATTGTGCCAGCTGATGGCGCACCGAACCCCTTCCCCGGCATCACAGCATCAGACCAGGAGTCCTCGTCGAGCGAGTTGCGCCCAGGGTGCGCGCCGTACCCAAAGAGAGTGACCTCGAACACTGGCAGCTCGGAAGCGTTCAGCATTCGTACCCCGTCAGCGTCGTCCGGGTAGATGCTCACGACGTTCCACACGAAGACTTCCCGCGCTTGCCTTTCAGCGAGCGAGACTCGATCCGCTTCTTCTCGCGCATGGAGGTTCGCTTCCGCCCTCCTGCGGTCGCGACGCTCAACGAACCAGAGCACGCCCGGCACCGCTGCCGCTGCGAGCGTGCCGATCACCGTCAGCCAATCGAGCCACATCCGAATCCACTTCCTGAGCCAAGTCCCTACTTGGCACCAGTCAGTCGTGGTGCGCAGCAGAGATGCGACGAGGCCCGCCCCAGCCGTGACGGGCCTCGTCGCATTGTACGAAGAGTGTCTCCGCAATCTACGAAGACCTCACAGTGGAGGTGGCGGGAATCGAACCCGCGTCCGATGACGTGGAACCAGGGCTTCTCCGGGCGCAGTCCGCAGCTGCTTTTCTCGGCCCCCACCATCACGCGGACAAGTAGTGGACGGGCCCAGTCACGTAAAAGTCCCCGCAGCCCCCGTGACAAAGGCTACGAGCAGTGGCTCCCTAGATGACGCCAGGAACTGAGACGGAAGCTAGCTCAGGCTGACGGACTTCGGGACTCGCTCAGGCGGCGAGGGCGAAGTCGGTGCGCTTGGAATCGGCACCTATAGGTTTGCATGGAGCGTTGACGAGATGACCATGCATCCTCGGCCCGCTTCCCCTGGATCGACGATCACCGTCGAAACCGATCACCCCCTGTGAAGTTGTCAAGCACCACGCGAACGCGGCACGGACAGTCTACGGGTCCAACCACGCTCCGCGCACCGTGATTCCCGACGCGCCCACGTCCGTCGTGCGAGCTCCTGACCGCGCCGTCCAGCCGGGGTCCCGGGCCGCGTCGCTCGCTCCGGGTCCGGCGTGCGATCCCGCACCCTCGGCGGGACGATGCCGCGATGACGCACGATGCCGACCCCACCGATGGCCGCCGCGAGACCATCAACGAGCGGATGGACCGCAACTGGAACGAGCTGCTGCAGGAGCTGCGGGTGGCGCAGACCGGGGTGCAGATCCTGACCGGGTTCCTGTTGACGGTGCCGTTCCAGTCGCGGTTCACGGAGTTGGACGGGTATCAGCGGTCGGTGTACCTGGTGCTGGTGGTGCTGGCGATCACCGCGACGGCGCTGATCGTGGCGCCGGTGTCCCTGCATCGGGTGCTGTTCCGGCGGCACCGCAAGGAGTCGTTGGTGGCGCATGCCGACCGGTTGGCGCAGGCCGGGTTGGCGGCGCTGGCGCTGGTGTTGGGCGGGTCGGCGCTGCTGCTGTTCGACATCGTGCTGGGCCGGGCGGCGGGGGTGGTGGCCGGGGCGACGGTGCTGCTGGTGCTGGCGGTGCTGTGGGTGGTGGTCCCGGTCCGGTTGGCCCGGGCCGCGCGGTGACCGACCCGCGACGGCGGTGACGGGCGCGGCGAGGTCGGGTCGCCCCTGATCGCACGCGGGGCCACGATGTGCCCCATGGACCTGCCCGTGATGCCCCCGGTGAAGCCGATGCTGGCGAAGGCGGTGACCACGATCCCGCCGGGCCACGTCGAGCCGAAGTGGGACGGCTTCCGCACGATCGTGTTCCGGGACGGCGACGAGGTGATCCTCGGCAGCCGCAACGAGAAGCCGATGACCCGGTACTTCCCGGAGCTGGTGGAGTCGATCAAGGCGAACACCCCGGACCGGTGTGTGTTGGACGGGGAGATCGTGCTGGTTGCCGGCGACCGGTTGGACTTCGACGCGCTGCAGCAGCGGATCCATCCGGCGGCGAGCCGGGTGCAGCTGCTGAGCGAGCAGACGCCGACGTCCTTCGTGGCCTTCGACCTGTTGGCGCTGGGCGACGAGGATCTGATGGGCACCCGGTTCGCCGAGCGGCGGTCGCGGCTGGTCGAGGCGCTGCACGACGCCGACGACCCGATCTTCCTCACCCCGGCGACCACCGACCCGGACGAGGCGCAGGACTGGTTCACCCGGTTCGAGGGTGCCGGGTTGGACGGGGTGGTCGCCAAGCCGCTCGACGGGATCTACCAGCCGGACAAGCGGGCGATGTTCAAGGTGAAGCACCAGCGGACCGCCGACTGCGTGGTGGCGGGCTTCCGCTGGCACAAGACCGGTGACGTCCTCGGGTCGCTGCTGTTGGGGCTGTGGACCGAGGACGGCCGGTTGCAGCACGTCGGGGTCGCCGCGTCGTTCCCGATGGCCCGCCGCAAGGCGCTGGTCGAGGAGCTGGCGCCGTTGCGGACGGACGTGCAGGACCACCCGTGGTCGCAGTGGTCGGACCAGGCGGCGCACGAGGGGCAGCGGATGCCGGGGGCGGTGAGCCGGTGGAGCGGCGGGAAGGACCTGTCGTTCGTGCCGCTGCGACCGGAGCTGGTGGTCGAGGTGTCCTACGACCACATGGAGGGCGACCGGTTCCGGCACACCGCGCAGTTCCAGCGCTGGCGACCGGACCGCGACTCCGCCAGCTGCACCTACGCCCAGCTGGAGGAGCCGGTGCGCTTCGACCTGGCGGAGGTTCTGGGCCAGCATTGAGGCATGCGCATCCGCTCGATCACCCCCGATGACGCCGACGCGGTGCGGGACATCTTCGCCGCCGGGATCGCGTCCGGGAACGCCACCTTCGAGGTCGCGCCGCCGAGTTGGGCCGACTGGGACGCCAAGCATCACCCGGACCTGCGCTACCTGGCCGTGGACGACGACGGCACCGCGCTTGGCTGGGTCTCCGGCACTCCGGTGTCGGCACGGGCCGCCTACGCGGGGGTGCAGGAGCTGGGGCTGTACGTGGCCGAGCATGCCCGGGGTCGTGGCATCGGCACCGCGCTGCTGCGCACCGCCGTCGAGCGTGCGCCGGGCCTGGGGTTGTGGACCTTGCAGTCGACGATCTTCCCGGAGAACACCGGCAGCCTGACCGTGCACCGTCGGCTGGGTTTCCGAGAGGTCGGCCGCCGCGAGCGGATCGCCTTGATGACGGTGGGACCGTCCGCCGGGCGGTGGCGGGACACCCTGCTGCTGGAACTGCGACTGGCGTGAACGCGCGCAGCCGACGATCCGCTCCTAGGGTCGACCGGGTCCGATGCCCGATCCGGAAGGACCGACTCCGATGACCCGCACCCGCCCGCACGATGTCGTGGTGATCGGCTCCGGCTTCGGTGGCCTGTTCGCCACCAAGGCTCTGGCCGACGAGTCCGACGTCCGCGTGACCGTGATCGACGGCACCGCCCAGCACCTGTTCCAGCCGCTGCTCTATCAGGTGGCGACCGGTGTGCTCTCGATGGGCGAGGTCTCCCCCGCCACCCGCGAGGTGCTCAAGAACCAACGCAACGCCCGCGTCCTGATGGGCACGGTGACCGACATCGATGTCGACGCCCACGAGGTGATCTCCACCAGCCCGATCGGGGAGAAGCGCGTCCACTACGACAGCCTGATCGTGGCCGCCGGTGCCGGGCAGTCCTACTTCGGCAACGACCAGTTCGCCGACCACGCCCCCGGGTTGAAGAGCATCGACGACGCCCTGGAGCTGCGCGGGCGGATCTTCGGCTCCTTCGAGCTGGCCGAGCTGTCCACCGACCCGGAGGAACGCCGGATGCTGACCACGTTCGTGGTGGTGGGCGCCGGACCGACCGGGGTGGAGATGGCCGGACAGCTGGCCGAACTGGCGCACCGGTCGCTGCGCGGCAACTTCCGCGGCCTGGATCCGGCACAGGCGCGCATCCTGCTGGTCGACCCGGTCCCCGCGGTGCTCCCGGGCTATCCCCGCTCGCTGCAGCAGGCGGCCGCGCACACCCTGGAGGGCCTGGGCGTGGAACTGCTGATGGGCCACAAGGTGGTCGACGTCAGCTCCGACGCGGTCGAGGTCGAGGACAAGGCCGGCAAGCGCACCCGGATCGCCAGCCGGTGCAAGGTGTGGGCGGCCGGGGTGGCGGCCTCACCGCTCGGCAAGATCCTGGGCGAGAAGACCGGTGCCGAGGTGGACCGTGCCGGTCGCGTGGTCGTGGAGCCGAACGGCTCGCTGCCCGGGCACCCGGAGGTGTTCGTGGTCGGCGACATGGCATCGCGCCAGGGGGTGCCGGGGGTGGCACCGGCCGCGATGCAGACCGGCCGGTACGCGGCCGAGGAGATCCTGCGCGCCGTGCGCGGCGAGCCGAGCGCCGGGCCCTTCGAGTACCACGACAAGGGCAGCCTGGCGACGGTCTCCCGGTTCCAGGCGGTCGCCCAGATCGGGCCGGTGCGCACCTCCGGATTCACCGCCTGGCTGCTCTGGCTCGGCGTGCACCTGTTCTACCTGGTCGGCTTCAAGAACCGGCTGACCACGTTGCTGCACTGGACGGTGAGCTTCATCGGGCGGGGACGCTCCGAGCGGACGGCGACCTGGCAGCAGGTGGTCGGTCGCACGGCGCTCCGCAAGCACAACGCCGACCAGGCCACCGCCGAGGCGGCCAGGGAGACGACGCTCTAGCGGTCGCGCTGCTCGCGCATCGCCCGCTGGGCCTCGAGGTTGTCCTGGCGCTCGCGCAACGACTGGCGCTTGTCCCAGTCCTTCTTCCCGCGCGCCAGGGCGATCTCGACCTTGGCCCGGCCGTCGAGGAAGTACAGCGACAGCGGGACGATGGTCTGACCCTTCTCCCGGGTCTTCGCCTCCCAGCGGTCGATCTCCTGGCGGTGCAGCAGCAGCTTGCGCTTGCGGCGCGGTGCATGGTTGGTCCAGGTGCCCTGCGAGTACTCGGGGATGTGCACGCCCTCGAGCCACATCTCGCCGCCGTCGATGGTGCACCAGCCGTCGACCAGTGAGGCCCGGCCGGCCCGCAGCGCCTTCACCTCGGTGCCGCTGAGCACGACACCGGCCTCCATCACGTCCTCGATGAAGTAGTCGTGGCGGGCCTTCTTGTTGGAGGCGACCAGCGCCCGTCCCTGTTGCTTGGCCATCGGCCCCTCCTTCCGCGTGTGCGATCTACCGGCCCGACAGCCTAACCGGGGACGACGGGTCGCCCCCAGTCAATTCGCTACAGGCCGAGCAGCGGCCGCGGGTTCACCGTGGCGCCGTTCACGTACACCTCGAAGTGCAGGTGGCAGGCGGCGGAGGTCCCGGTGTTGCCGGAGTAGCCCAGCAGCTGGCCCTGGGACACCGACTGCCCACCGCTGACCACGAAGGAGGTCATGTGGTTGTAGGAGGTCATCAGCGACGACCCGTTGTACAGCCCGTGGTCGACCATCACCTGGTTGCCGAAGCCGTTGCGCCACTGCGCCCACTGGACGGTGCCGTCCTTGGCCGCGTAGATCGGCGTCCCGCAGTAGGTGCGCAGGTCGATCCCGGCGTGCAGTCGGTAGTAGCCCAGGATCGGGTGCAGGCGCATCCCGTACTCGCTGGTCACGTGGATCGGGTTGATCGATGTCGGGTTGCCGAACAGCGCTCCGGTGACCGGACCGGCGGCCGGGGCGGGCTGACCCGCTGCCGCGGCCGCGGCTGCCGCGCGCTTCTGCTGCTCGGCGGCGATCGCGGCGAGCTGGTTCTCGATCTTGGTCGCCTCGGCGTCGATGGCCGCGATCTGCGACTCCACCGCTGCCTTCTGGGTGGCGAGCTGGGCCTGCTTCGCCTGCTCCTGGGAGATCAGGTCCTCGACCTCGGCCTTGCGGGCGGCCGCCTCCTGGCGGGCGGTCTCGGCCTGGGCGACCTTCGCGTCGGCGTCGGCCTTGAGGGTGGTGATCCGCTCGCGGACGGCGGTGAGCCGGGCCTGGCTGTTCCGGTTGTTCGCCTCGACGGCTGTCAGCTCGTCCAGCACCTGACCCTGGGCACGCTGGGCGGTGTTGGCGGCGCTGTAGCTCTCGGTCAGGTCCTCGACGCTGGTCGCGCCCATCACCAGGCTGAACGCGCTGCTCTCCGAGTCACCACCCTGGTAGGCCTGGCGCGCCATCTGACCGACCTGGGTGCGGATCTGGTCCGACTTGGCCGAGTCCTCCTCGATCGTCGCGCTGATCGTGGCTTCCTGGTCCTGGGCGTCCTGGAGCTGGCTGGCGATCAGCGCCTGCTCCCGCTCGTACCCGGCCAGGGTGGACTCCGCCGTGGCGAGTGCCTGCTGGGCGGCCGGGAGCTGCTGCTGGACCTGCTGCAACGCGATCGCGGTGTCCGCGTACTCGGCGTTCAGGCCCTCCAGGGCCGCCTCGGCGTCGGCCTTCTGCTGTTCGTTCGCCGACTGCTGGCTCTGCGCCGTCGACTTCTGGTCGTCCAGGTCGTCGGCGGCGGCGGGTCCGGCCAGCACCACACCGGCGAGCAGCGCGAGGGTGGTGGCGAGGGTTGCCGACACCGACCGACGACGGGGACGCGACTGTGCTGCCATCGACTCAGACCTTCGTGTATCGACTCAGGGTGACCAGGGAGGAGATCGCCGCCAGCAGGATGGCGACCCCGACCAGCGCCGGGGCGATCAACCACACTTCGTGCGTGGAGACGTAGGGCACCCATTGCAGGGTGCCGCCCAGCCAGTCGCCGATCACGAACTTCACCGTCGCCCACAGCCCGGCCACCGACAGCAGGGCTCCGATGGTGGCGGCGATCGCGCCCTCCAGCATGAACGGCAGCTGGATGAACAGGTTCGACGCGCCGACCATCCGCATGATCCCGGTCTCGCGCTTCCGGCTCATCGCCGACAACCGGATGGTGGTGGTGATCAGCAGCACCGCCGCGAGCAGCATCACCCCGGCCAGACCCACCGACAGCAGGGTCGCGCGGTTCAGCACCAGGAACAGGGTGTCGTAGATCTCGCGCTGGTCCTGCACCGTCTCCACGCCCTGACGGCCCTGGAGCACGTCGGCGACCACCTGGTACTGCTCGGGGTCGGTCAGCTTGATCCGGAGCGACTCGTTCATGTCGTCCGCGGTGATCACCTGGGACCAGAAGTTGCCGGAGAACCGCTTCTGGAACGAGTCGTAGGCCTGCTGCTTGGTCTCGGTGTAGATGTGCTCGATGTAGGGCTTGATGTCCGGGGCGTCCAGCGCCTCGGTGATCGCGTCCTTCTGCTCCTGGGTGACCTCGCCACCGGCGCAGGTCGGTTCGGTCGACTCCCCAGCCGGGCAGAGATAGACCGACACCTCGACCTTGTCGTACCAGTCGTCCTTCATCTTGCTGATCTGCATCTGCAACAGCGCGGCCGAGCCGACGAAGGTCAGCGACACGAAGGTCACCAGCACGACGGAGATCGCCATGGACAGGTTCCGGCGCAGGCCGATCCCCATCTCGGAGAGGATGAACTGCAGTCTCATGATCGTCCCCTCACCGGTCCGAGCCGTAGACGCCGCGGGACTGGTCGCGGACCAGCTCACCGCCGGACAGCTCGATCACGCGCTTGCGCATCTGGTCCACGATCTCGTCGTCGTGGGTGGCCATCAGCACCGTGGTGCCGGTCCGGTTGATCCGGTCGAGCAGCCGCATGATGCCCAGCGAGGTCGTCGGGTCCAGGTTTCCGGTCGGCTCGTCCGCCAGCAGGATCGCCGGGCGGTTGACGAACGCGCGGGCGATCGCCACCCGCTGCTGCTCGCCACCCGAGAGCTCATGCGGACGGCGCTTCTCCTTGCCCGCCAGGCCGACCATCTCCAGCACGTCCGGGACGGTGGACAGGATGTGGTGCCGGGGCTTGCCGATCACCTGCAGCGCGAAGGCGACGTTCTCGAACACCGTCTTGTTGTGCAGCAGCCGGAAGTCCTGGAACACCGCACCGATCTGGCGGCGCAGCTGCGGCACCTTCCAGTTCGACAGCGTGGTCAGGTCCTTGCCCGCGACGAAGACCTTGCCGCCGGTCGGCCGTTCCTCACGCAGCACGAGCCGCAGGAAGGTCGACTTCCCGGAGCCGGAGGCACCGACCAGGAAGACGAACTCCCCGCGCTCCACCTCGAGGGAGATCTGGTCCAGCGCGGGACGTGCGCCCCGGGCGTAGACCTTGGTGACGTTCTCGAATCTGATCACAAGCGTGGCGGGCCAGCTGTCGGGGACGGGAGGGTCGTGCGCCTGGCCTTCGGGCACGGTACGCAGCCCGGTGCCGTGACCCGACCGTGACACGCCGCCCGCTCGCTGTGAAGCGGGGCACCCCGCCCGGTATGCGCGGTTTGTCAGTCGATCGAGGCGGACCGGCGCCAGCGGATCCCGGCCTCGATGAAGCCGTCGATGTCACCGTCGAACACCGAGGCGGTGTTCCCGACCTCGTGCTCGGTGCGCAGGTCCTTGACCATCTGGTACGGGTGCAGCACGTAGGAGCGCATCTGGTCGCCCCAGGACGCCTTGATGTCGCCGGCCAGTTCCTTCTTCTTCGCGTCCTCCTCGGCCTTGCGGACCAGGAGCAGGCGGGACTGCAGCACGCGGAGCGCGGCGGCCCGGTTCTGGATCTGCGACTTCTCGTTCTGCATCGAGACCACGATGCCGGTCGGGATGTGGGTCATCCGCACCGCGGAGTCGGTGGTGTTCACCGACTGACCACCCGGGCCCGAGGAGCGGAACACGTCCACCTTGATCTCGTTCTCCGGGATCTCGATGTTGTCGTCGCTCTGCTCGATCAGCGGGATGACCTCGACGGCGGCGAACGAGGTCTGGCGGCGGCCCTGGTTGTCGAAGGGCGAGATCCGCACCAGGCGGTGCGTCCCGGCCTCGACCGACAGGTGACCGAAGGCGTAGGGGGCCTTCACCTCGAAGGTCGCGGACTTCAGCCCGGCCTCCTCGGCGTAGGAGGTGTCCAGCACCGAGGTCGGGTACCCGTGGCGCTCGGCCCAGCGCAGGTACATCCGCATCAGCATCTCGGCGAAGTCCGCCGCGTCCACACCACCGGCACCGGCCCGGATCGTCACGACCGCCTCGCGCTGGTCGTACTCGCCGTTCAGCAGGGTGCGGACCTCGAGCTCGCCCAGGTCCTTGCGGATGGTCTCCAGCTCGGCCTCGGCCTCGGCCAGGGTCTCGGCGTCGCCGCCGTCCTCGGTGGCCATCTCGACCAGGGTCTCCAGGTCGTCGATCCGGGCCGCCAGCTTGTCCACCCGGTCCAGCTCGGCCTGAGTCGAGGACAGGGCACTGGTGACCTTCTGCGCCGCCTCGGGGTCGTCCCAGAGGTCGGGGGCCGACGCCTGCTCGGTGAGCTGGGCGATCTTGGCCTGGAGGGCGGTGGGGTCGGAGACCGCCTGGATCGTGCCCAGCGTGGAACGCAGGTCGCGGATCTCGGCGGGGAAGTCGGTGGCTGCCACGACGAGTCAGGCTACCGTCCCACAGCGCCCACCGGTGACCGACTAGCGTGTGAGCGTGAACATCCCCTTCCCTTCCGGGACCCAGCACACCCTGACCCTCGGTGAGCAGCGGGCAGTGATCGCCGAGGTCGGCGCGAGCGTCCGCGAGTACTCCGTGGGCGGCCGGGACGTGGTGCTGCCGTTCCCCGCCGAGCAGATCCCGCCCGCGTTCTCCGGTGCCGTGCTGGCCCCGTGGCCCAACCGCCTGGCGGACGGTCAGTACACCTGGCTCGGCGTCGAGCACCAGGTCCCCCTGACCGAGCCGGACCGACGCAACGCGCTGCACGGACTGGCCGCACAGGTGCGCTGGACCGCCGTCGAGGTCGGTGCCGACGCCGTGACCTTGCAACACGACCTGGTGCCCACGCCCGGGTATCCGTTCCCGCTGCGGCTGACCGCGTCCTACCGCCTCACCGCCGACCGCGGCCTGACCGTGCAGGTCACCGCGACCAACCTGGGCGACCGGCCCGCGCCCTACGGCGTCGGCTTCCACCCGTGGCTGTCCCCCGGCGACGCGACGGTCGACGAGTGCACCCTGCGGGTGGACGCCGCCACCATCGTCACCGTCGATGACCGGCTGCTGCCCACCGGCACCGCCCCGCTCACCGGGTCCGCCGACCGGCGCAGCCCGCAGCCGCTGGCCGGGGTCGCCCTCGACGACGCGTTCCTGGGCGTGAATAGGGACGCCGACGGCCTGTCCTGGATCGTGCTCGGCTCCCCCGACGGCCACGGGTCGGCGGTCTGGATGGACGGGTCGATGGACACCTGGCAGGTCTGCACCGGCAACGGCATCCCGACGATCAACCGGCGCGGGGTGGCCGCCGAACCGATGAGCTGCATCGCGGACGCCTTCCGCACCGGTGAGCGCCTGGTCCGGATCGAGCCGGGTGCCGCGCACACCGTCACCTGGGGCATGACCCTGGTCTGAGGCCGGAGACGACGAGGCCCCCTCCGGATGATCCGGAGGGGGCCTTCGTCTGTCACTCGCCGTAGTAGAACCCGTCGGTCTGCACCTTGGTGTACTCCCAGTGCCAGCGCTCGTACGGGCCGGAGCCGCCGGGCTTGGCCCACGCGGGGTTCTCCCAACCGAAGGTGGCCGCGTTCTCGTTCAGCCAGTCCCACTGCACGCCGGTGGTCAGACCGGAGCAGAAGTCGACCGCCAGGCCGAAGCCGTGGTTGGACTTGCCGGTGGCCGCCGCGAAGCTGCCACGGGACGCCTTCACCGCGCTCTGCTGCGCCAGGGTCCGGTAACCGGAGGACAGGCACATGTCCGAGCCGAACTTCGCGACGTACATCGCGTTCAGCTCGGCCAGTGCCTCGGCGGCGTCGGCCCGCAGCTGGGTGCCGCCGTCCCACAGGGTGCACAGGTCGGCGGAGGGCAGCTGTCCGTTCGGCGCGTTCGGGTTGGCCACCTGACCGGAGCAGCCGGGCAGGATCTCCCGCTCGGCACTGCGGCTGGCGGCCACCTCGCTGCGCACCTCGGCGGCGTCGGTGGACAGCAGCGACGACGGCGGCACCAGGGTCGATCCCGGCGTGCCGGTCAGCGCCTCGACGGTGCTGGGCAGGTTCGCGTCGTCCACGGTCGACTCACCGGTGGCGGCGACCGAGCGGTCCTCGTGCTGGGTCAGCGGGACGGCGACCGTGACGGCCGCCAGCGTGACGAGCACGCCGGAACGAACACCCCAGCGCGCGGCCGGGTGACCGGTGTGCGCAGGCTTGTCCTGGGCGACGGCCGGGGCCGCGGGGGTGGGGCGACGACGGGAGCGCCGGGTGCCGGCCTGCTCCGCCTCTCGCAGCTGCCGACGGGTCGCCGGTGCGGCGATGTCGGCGGGCGCGATCTGCGACGCCACGGGACCTCCGTTGTGGTGCGGACATGGGGATCCCCGGTGACCCGGACACAGGTCGACCCTGTGGGAGGGATCCGGGGGAACGATCACGGAACAATAACGGCTGCGGGCACTCGGTTCCAAGACCCCTGATCAGATCCGGTGCGGACGATGCCTGATATGTCGAGGACCCGGCCCCCGACTCAGCGCGGCGGAATCCGCAGGTGTCCGCGCTGCATCGCGTCCCTGACCTCGCCGACCAGCTCCTCGAGGATGTCCTCGAGGAAGACAGCACCCACGACGACGGTGTGACCGGATTCACCCGTCTGCTCCACCCGGGCCACGTGCACCCCCGAGCGCTGCATCGCCGCGAGCGCCTCCTCGACCTCGTCCCCGGGGGCGACCACCGCGGTGGTGCGCACCCGCCAGGCCGGCACCGGCAACCGGCGGGACTCCCCGTCGGCGTAGAGCACGTCCTTGACATGCAGGTAGCCGGTGGGGGCGCCGTGGGCGTCCAGCACCGGGAACCGGCTGAAGCCGGTCTTGGCAACCAGCCGCTCCACCTCCTCCGGCGTCACGTCCACCGGGACGGTCACCAGCTGGTCGCGCGGGATCATCACCTCGGCCGCGGTCCGGTCGGAGAACTCCAGCGCACCGGACAGCAGGCCCTGCTCGTCCTCCAGCAGACCCTCCGCCTGCGACTGCTCGACGATGGACTGCACCTCCTGTGCGGTGAAGGCGGAGGCGACCTCGTCGCGCGGGTCGACCCGGAACAGGCGCAGCACGTGGTTCGCCAGCCAGTTCAGCGCCGTGATGATCGGCTTGACCACCCGGCCGAGCCAGACCAGCGGCGGCCCGAAGACCAGGACCGCACGATCCGGGCCGGAGACCGACAGGTTCTTCGGCACCATCTCGCCCAGCACCACGTGCAGGTAGACCACCAGCAGCAGCGCGACCACGAAGCCGATCGGGTGCGTGAACTCGCTGCCGACACCGAGGGCGTGCAACGGCCCCTCGATCAGGTGCGCGATCGCCGGTTCGGCGACCACACCGAGGGTGGTCGAGCAGATCGTCACGCCGAGCTGGGCGCAGGCCAGCATCAACGACACGTGCTCCATCGCCCACAGCACCGTCTGCGCGCGGCGGTCACCGGCGGCCGCGAGCGGCTCGATCGCCGAGCGACGCGCGGAGATGATCGCGAACTCGGCGGCCACGAAGAACGCGTTGCCGGCCAGCAACAGCACCGCCAGCACCAGGGCCACGGTCGGGTTCACTCGGTCACGTCCTCGTCCTGCGGCAGCACGACGACCCGGTCCACCCGGCGCCGCTGCATCGACTCCACCGTGAGCTCGATCCCGGGCAGACGGACCGTGTCACCGACCTCCGGCACCCGGCCCAGCTCGGCCATCACCAGACCACCCAGCGTCTCGTAGCGGGCATCGTCCGGGACCACCAGCCCGGTCTGCTCGGTCAGCTCGTCCGGGCGCAGCAGCCCGGAGACCACCCAGGCGCCGTCGGCCCGGCGGGAGGCGGCGGTGCGGCGGCGGTCGTGCTCGTCCGCGACGTCACCCACCAGCTCCTCGACCACGTCCTCCAGCGTGACCACCCCGGAGGTGCCGCCGTACTCGTCCACCACCACGGCCATCTGCAGGCCCTGCTCGCGCAGCTCCACCAGCAGCGGACCGAGGTGCACGGTCTCCGGCACCCGGGGCGCCTCGACCATCAGCGCCGCGGCCGGGACCTCACCGCGTCGCTCGTAGGGCACCGCGATCGCCCGGCGCAGGTGCACCAGGCCGATGATGTCGTCCGAGTCCTCGCCGAGCACCGGGAAGCGGGAGTGCCCGGTCTCCCGGGCCAGCCGGATCACCTCGGTCGCCGGGTCCTCGCGGTCCACGGTGACGATCCGCTGCCGGTCGGTCATCACATCCACCGCCGACAGGTCGGTGAACTCGATCGAGTTGGTCAGCAGGGTGGCAGTCGACTCGTCCAGGGTGCCGACCTGCGCCGAGCGCTTGACCAGCGCGGCCAGCTCCTGGGGCGAGCGCGCGCCGGACAGCTCCTCGCGCGGCTCCACCCCGAACCGGCGCAGGATCGCGTTCGCCGACGAGTTGAACAGGGAGATCAGCGGCCGCAGCCCGGTGGTGAACCCGTGCTGCAACGGCGCGACGAACCGCGCGGTGCCCATCGGACGACTGATCGCGAAGTTCTTCGGGACCAGCTCGCCGAACAGCATCGAGAACCCGTTCACCAGGATCACCGTGATCACCCCGGCCACCGCGACGCCCGCCGCCTGCCCCAGGGTGCCGGTCAGCGCGCCGCCGAGCAGCCGGTTCACCGCCGGCTGGGTGGTGTAGCCGAGCAGCACGGTGGTCAGCGTGATGCCGACCTGCGCGCCGGACAGCTCAGTGGACAGTCGCCGCAGCGCCTTGAGCACCGTGTTGCCCCGGCGGTCATCGGCCCGGGTCTCCTTGGCGACCACCCCGGGGTCCAAGGTCACCAGGGAGAACTCACTGGCGACGAAGAGGGCGGTCCCCGCCGTGAGCAGCACGCCGAAGAGGATCAGCAGCCAGTCGGTCAGCACCGGTCACCGCCGGTCACATCGTGAGGAGGAACAGTTCTGAGGAAGCCGGCGCGACGCCGGCCACGACTTGAGCTGGGCATGGTCGCAGCATCATACGAAAACCTCCACACCCGTGTGCCACGCTGAGCCCATGACCTTTGCCACTCGCCCCGGGTCCCCGGCGGCATCCTCCGGTCCGGGTGCCGTCACCGCCACGGTGCTCGTCGTCGAGGACGAGCCCGCCATCGCCACCGCCGTCGCACGTCGACTGGCGGCCGAGGGCTACCAGGTCGAGACGGTCGGCGACGGTCTCGCGGCGGTGGACGCGGCCACCAGGATCCGCCCGGACGCCGTGGTGCTGGACGTGATGCTGCCCGGCATCGACGGCCTGGAGGTCTGCCGCCGGATCCAGGCCGACCGCCCGGTTCCGGTGCTGATGCTCACCGCCCGCGACGACGAGACCGACATGCTGATCGGCCTCGGCGTCGGCGCCGACGACTACATGACCAAGCCGTTCTCCATGCGCGAGCTGGTCGCCCGGGTCAAGGCCCTGCTGCGGCGCCAGCAGCGCGCCGCCCTCGCCGCCGAACAGGCCAGCACCACCAGCGGTGCCGAGCCGCCGGTGACCATCGGCGACCTGGTGATCGACCGGGCGCAGCGCCGGGTGCACCGGGCCGGCACCGAGGTGCACCTGACCCCGACCGAGTTCGACCTGCTGCTGGCCCTGGCCGCCAGCCCGCGCACCGTGCTCACCCGCGAGCGTCTGCTGGCCGAGGTCTGGGACTGGGTGGACGCGTCCGGCACCCGGACCGTCGACTCCCACGTCAAGGCGCTGCGGCGCAAGCTCGGCGCCGACCTGATCCGCACCGTGCACGGCGTGGGCTACGCACTGGAGCCCGCCACCGGCACCGACGATGAGTGACCGGTGACCGGCACGCCCCGCCGTGACCGCGAGCGACCGATCGCGGCGGCGACCTCGCTGCCCCGGCTGCCGGACGTGCGGCCGCTGGACCGGTTCAAGTCGCTCAAGATCAAGCTCGGGGTGCTGGTCGCCGCGTCCTCCGGTGTGGCGGCACTGCTCACCTGGTTCGGGCTGAACAACACCCTCGGCCCCACCCGGACCTTCCCGGTGGTGCTGGTGATCGTCCTGGTCTTCACCCAGTTGCTCGCCCGCGGCATGACCTCTCCCCTGCGCGAGATGACCTCGGCCGTGCGGTCGATGGCCGCCGGTGACTACACCCGCCGGGTGCGGGCCACCTCCCGGGACGAGGTCGGGCAGCTCGCCGAGGCGTTCAATCGGATGGCCGACGAGCTGGAGCAGACCGACACGATCCGTCGCGAACTGGTCGCCAACGTCTCGCACGAGCTGCGCACCCCGGTGACAGCGCTCCAGGCGTCGCTGGAGAACATCGTCGATGGGGTGGACGACCCCGACCCGGAGACGATGAAGGCCGCCCTCGCGCAGACCCAGCGCCTGAGCCGCCTGGTGTCCACGCTGCTCGACCTGTCCCGCCTGGAGGCCGGTGCGGTCGAGCTGAACCTGACCGATGTGCCGCTACGCGAGTTCCTGGAGGAGGCCGCCAGCGAGGGTCGGCTGGTCGGCGCCAGCAAGGCGCTGACCTTCCCCGTGGTGGTCGAGCCGGAGAACCTGGTGATCCCCGCCGACCGCGAGCGCCTGCACCAGATCCTGGCCAACCTGGTGCAGAACGCCGTCCGGCACTCCCCCGTCGGCGCGGAGATCCGACTGGAGGCGCACCGCTCCGGCGGCTGGGTGCGGCTCGACGTGGTCGACCAGGGTCCGGGCATCCAGCCCGATCAGCGCGAGCGGGTCTTCGAGCGGTTCGCCCGGGGCAACACGCCGGCGATCACCGGGCAGATCTCCACCGGTGGCACCGGGCTGGGGCTGTCGATCGTCCGCTGGGCGGTGAACCTGCACGGCGGGACGGTGGGGGTGGCGGACACCCCGGTGGGCTGCACGATGCGGGTGATGCTGCCGTCGCGGCGGCAGAGTCGGCGCAGCGGCGGGAGTCCCGCGACCAGCGGATAGGCACTTGTTCTACCCCCAGTAGAACAGCTACGGTCGACCGCATGACCGCTCCGGCCATCGAGATCCGCCACCTGACCAAGACCTTCGGCCCCGTGCGCGCCGTGGACGACCTGAACTTCACGGTGGCCCCCGGCCGCGTGACCGGCTTCCTGGGCCCGAACGGCGCGGGCAAGACCACCACGCTGCGGATGCTGCTGGGCCTGGTCTCCCCCACGTCGGGGACCGCCACCATCGGCGGTCAGCGCTATGCCGAGCTCGACCAGCCGTTGCGCGCGGTGGGCGCCGCCCTGGAGGCGAGCGACTTCCATCCGGGCCGGACCGCCCGCGACCACCTGCGGGTGTCGGCGCCGAAGGCCGGGGCGAGCGACGCGCGGGTCGACGAGCTGCTGGAGCTGGTCGGACTGGGCACCGCGGCGACCCGCCGGGTCGGCGGCTTCTCCCTGGGCATGCGGCAGCGACTCGGACTGGCGGCCACACTGCTGGGCGACCCGCCCGTGCTGTTGCTCGACGAGCCGGCGAACGGGCTGGACCCGGAGGGGATCCGCTGGTTGCGGGACCTGCTGCGCAGCCTGGCGGCCGAGGGCCGGACGGTGCTGGTGTCCAGCCACGTGCTGTCCGAGGTGCAGCAGACGGTGGACGACATCGTGGTGATCGCCCGGGGCCGTCTGGTGCACGCCTCGACGTTGCCGGAGCTGGTGGCGATGGCCGAACACCGCGTCGTCGTGCGCACGCCGAACCCGGCCGGGTTGCACGCCCTGGCGGAGCGCTCGGGCTGGACGGCCCGGGCCGGACACGAGGGCGCGGTGGAACTGAGCGGCGTCGACCCGGCGACGGTGGGCCATGCGGCCTTCACGGCCGGGATCGAGCTGCACGAACTCAGCAATCGCGGGGCATCACTGGAGGACGTGTTCCTCGGCCTGACGGCCCCGGCAGCATCGACCGAGGGGGCGACCCGATGACCGACACCCTGCGGGCCGAGTACCGCAAGCTCGTCACCACCCGGCTGTGGTGGGTGCTGCTGCTGACCATGTTCGCCTACATGGTGTTCATCGCCGCGGTGATGGCCTTCGCGCTGACGGCATCGCCCGGCTCCGGGGTGGAGACCGACCTCCCGGCAGCGACGATGGACGACAGCACGGCCGCGATCACCATCTACACCCTGGCCGCGGCCCTGGGTTTCGTGTTCCCCCTGCTGGTCGGGGTGCTGTCGGTGACCGGCGAGTTCCGGCACCACACGATCACCCCGACCCTGCTCGCCGAGCCGAACCGCACCCGGCTGATCGTGGCGAAGCTGCTGGCCAGCGTGCCCCTCGGCGTGCTGTTCGGGTTGGTCGGCGCCCTGGCGACCACCGGGACCGGCGCGGCGGTCCTGGCGGTGATGGACCACCCGACCATGCTGACCGACCCGCAGGTGCTGGGATCGGTCGGTCGCACGGCACTGGCCCTGACGGTCTGGTGCGTGCTCGGCGTCGGACTGGGCTGCGTCCTGACAAATCAGGTGCTGGCCATCGTCGCGGTGCTGGCGTTCACCCAGTTCGTCGAGCCGCTGGCCCGGCTGCTGTTCGGCCAGATCGATGCGCTCTCCGGTGTGGCGGCGTTCCTGCCCGGTGCCGCCGGTGAGGCGATCAGCGGCGGGTCGTTCTACAGCCAGGCCGGTGCCGGTGACCTGCTGCCGGGCTGGGCGGGTGCGGCGGTGCTGATCGGCTACGCGGTGCTGTTCGCGCTGATCGGGCGACTGACCACCTTCCGCCGGGACATCAGCTAGACGTCAACCGGTCGGCCAGCGCCGCCAGCGGACCGATGGCGGAGCGGATCGCCTGCGCGTCCGCGGCGTCGAGTTCCGCCAGCGCGGAGGCCAACGTCTCGGCCCAGCTCGCCTCGATGGGCTCGCGACGACCGGCGCTGCGCGCGGTGGTGGTCAGTCGCACGACGCGCCGATCGGCCTCGTCCGGGTGTTTCTGGACCAGACCGCGCTCGATCAGGCCCCGCACCGCTGCGCTCGCGTTGCTCTGCCGCAGCCCGAGCCCGCGGGCCACCTCCCCCAGCGACGACGAGGGTCGGCGATCGAGGAAGCGGACGATCTGGAACTCGGTGGGCGGCAAGGGCTCGACGTCGTCGGCGGGGGGTTCGGCGTGCCGGAGCGCCCAGGACAGATCGTGGACGGCGGACCCGAGGCGGCGCAGCGCTGCGGTGGACATGGCACCAGCTTACCGATTACTTATGAACTGATATACAGTCCGCTGCCATGTCCGTCACCACCGCGCCGCCGCGCACCGCACCCCTCGGCACCGGCCTGCCGCTCGCCGTCACGACCGTGCTGGCATTCCTCACCGCCGTCGCACCGCTCGCCACCGACATGTACCTGCCGGCCTTCCCCGGCATGGCCCAGGACCTCGGCACCACCGCCTCGGCGGTGCAACTCACCCTGACCACGTTCATGATCGGGCTGGCCATCGGACAACTGGTGATCGGCCCGCTGTCCGACCAGCGCGGACGGCGAGGGCTGCTGATCCTCGGCACCGCGGTGTTCACCCTCGCCGGTGCCGCCTGCGCACTGGCACCGAACATCGGCGTCCTGATCGGCGCCCGCTTCGTGCACGGCTTCGCGGGAGCGGCGGGGATCGTGCTCGCTCGCGCCGTCGTCGCCGACCGGGCCAGCGGTGCCGCCGCCGCCAAGCTGTTCGGCCTGATGATGATGATCCAGGGCATCGCCCCGGTCGCCGCCCCGCTGCTCGGCGGCGCGCTGTCCGAGGCGATCGGCTGGCGCGGGATCTTCTGGGTGCTGACGGCGATCAGTGCCGTGATGCTGGCCTGCGTCCTGACGCTGGTGCCGGAGACCCTGCCGCGCGAGCGGCGCACCACCGGCGGGCTGCGGACCACCGCCGCCGATGCCCGCCGGGTGCTGAGCAACCGCCGCTACCTCGGCTACACCGGCGCGATGGTGTTCGGCTTCGCCGGGATGTTCGCGTACATCTCCGCCTCGCCCTTCGTGCTGCAGAACGTGCTCGGGCTGTCGGTCGGCTGGTACTCGGTCGCCTTCGCGGTCAACGCCCTGGGCATCGCGGTCGTCAGCGCGGTGAACGCCCAGCTGGTCGGACGGTTCCGGCCGCTCGCTCTGCTGCGCACGGGTGTGATCGCCCTGGTGGTGGTCGGCGTGCTGCTGGTGGTGGACGCGACGGTCCTCGGCCTGCCACTGTGGCCGACCCTGATCCTGCTGTTCGCCTCCACCGCGAGCCTCGGCCTGGTCGCCGGGAACGCCACGGGCCTGGCCACCGACGAGGCATCCGGTGCGGCCGGGACCGGATCGGCGGTGATGGGCGCGTTGCAGTTCGCCCTCGGTGCCGCCGTGTCGCCGGTGGTCGGGCTGGCGGGTGAATTCTCGGCCGTGCCGATGGCGGTCACGATGATGGTCGTCGCCCTGCTCGCAGCGGGCTCCCTGGGGCTGGCCCGGACCCGTTCTTGACCTCTCTTGACATCAAGACAACTCGTGGATGATGTGCCCTTGAGCAGGCACGGAACCCGCCCGGCGCGTTCACCCGCCCGGTGAGGAGAGTGTGCTCCGGACCACGTATGGTGGCCGGGACAGAACCGGCGATGACGCGGTCCGATCGACCGCGGAGGAAGTGGGCGATCCTCGCGTGTCCCAGCAGGCGGATCCAGACGTGAACCGAGCCGATTTCGGCGCGAACGCGTGGCTGGTGGACGAGCTCTACGAGCAGTACCTCCAGGACAAGAACGCGGTCGACCCCGCGTGGTGGGAGTTCTTCGAGGGCTACCGGCCCTCCCCGCCGGACGGGACCGGCTCCGGTGAGGAGGCGACCCCCGCGAAGCCGGAGCTGTCCGAGCCCCCCACCCCCACGGCCAAGCACCCGCAGCCGCAGGCGAAGACCGCCGAGCCGGAGACGAAGTCCCCGGGCACCCCGGCCCAGCCGAGCGAGCCGACCGACGTGTCCAACCCGCCGACCGCGCCGATCGCGACCGCGCAGCCGGCCACCGCCGCGTACGCGGCCCAGGCGCGTTCCGACCAGCCGGAGCCGGAGCCGGAGCCCACCGACGAGGTGCAGCGCCTGCGCGGCCCCGCGGCCCGGGTGGTCACCAACATGGAGGCCAGCCTGGAGGTGCCCACCGCCACGTCGGTGCGCGCCATCCCGGCCAAGCTCCTGGTCGACAACCGGATCGTCATCAACAACCACCTCGCCCGCGGGCGGGGCGGCAAGGTGTCCTTCACCCACCTGATCGGCTTCGCGCTGGTCGAGGCGGTGGGCGAGATGCCGTCGATGAACGCCGCCTACACCCTGGTCGACGGCAAGCCCGGTGTGATGAGCCCCGCGCACGTCAACCTGGGCCTGGCCATCGACCTGGCGAAGCCGGACGGCACCCGCCAGCTCCTGGTCCCGAGCATCAAGAAGGCCGAGACCCTCGACTTCGCCCAGTTCTGGTCCGCCTACGAGGACGTGGTCCGCCGCGCCCGCGGCGGCAAGCTCGGGGTCGACGACTTCGCCGGGACCACGATCTCCCTGACCAACCCCGGCACGATCGGCACCGTGCACTCGGTGCCGCGGCTGATGGCCGGCCAGGGCGCGATCATCGGCGTCGGCGCGATGGACTACCCGGCCGAGTTCGCCGGGACCAGCGACGAGCAGCTGAACAAGATGGGCGTCTCCAAGGTGCTCACCGTGACCAGCACCTACGACCACCGGATCATCCAGGGCGCCGCCTCCGGCGACTTCCTGCGCATCCTGGCCCGCAAGCTGCTGGGCGAGGACGGCTTCTACGACCGCGTGTTCACCTCGCTGCGGGTGCCCTACGAGCCGATGCGCTGGGTGCGCGACGCCGGGCACGACCCGGACGCCGAGGCGATCAAGCCCGCCCGGATCGCCGAGCTGATCCACTCCTACCGCTCGCGCGGCCACCTGATGGCCGACACCGACCCGCTGGCCTACCGGCTGCGCAAGCACCCGGACCTGGACATCCAGAACCACGGCCTGAGCGTCTGGGACCTGGACCGGGCCTTCCCGACCGGCGGCTTCACCGGCAAGCCCCGGGCCACCCTGCGCCAGGTGCTGGCCCTGCTGCGCGACTCCTACTGCCGCACCACCGGCATCGAGTACATGCACCTGCAGGACCCGCGGCAGCGTCGCTGGCTGCAGGAACGACTGGAGTCCGGCTACGCGCCCACCCCGCGCGAGGACCAGCTGCGCATCCTGCGCCGGCTGAACGGCGCGGAGGCCTTCGAGACCTTCCTGCAGACCAAGTATGTCGGCCAGAAGCGGTTCTCCCTGGAGGGCGGCGAGTCGCTGATCCCGCTGCTGGACGCCATCCTGTCCCGGGCCGCCGAGGGCGGGCTGGACGAGGTCGCGATCGGCATGGCCCACCGTGGTCGCCTGAACGTGCTGGCGAACATCGCGGGGAAGTCCTATGGCCAGATCTTCAGCGAGTTCGAGGGCAACCAGGACCCGAAGTCGGTGCAGGGCTCCGGTGACGTGAAGTACCACCTCGGCACCGAGGGTCACTTCACCGCCGAGTCCGGTGCCACCACCCGGGTGTACCTCGCCGCGAACCCCTCCCACCTGGAGGCGGTCGACCCGGTGCTGGAGGGCATCGTCCGGGCCAAGCAGGACCGGATCGACCTCGGCGGCGACGGCTTCTCCGTGCTGCCGATCCTGATCCACGGCGACGCGGCCTTCGCCGGGCAGGGCGTGGTCTTCGAGACCCTGAACCTGTCCCAGCTGCGCGGCTACCGCACCGGCGGCACCGTGCACGTCATCATCAACAACCAGGTCGGCTTCACCACCGGGCCGAGCAGCTCGCGGTCCTCCCAGTACGCCACCGACGTGGCCAAAGGTCTGCAGGTGCCGATCTTCCACGTCAACGGCGACGACCCGGAGGCCTGCGTCCGCGCCGCCGAGCTGGCGTTCGAGTACCGCGAGCAGTTCGACCGGGACGTCATCATCGACCTGGTCTGCTACCGGCGTCGCGGCCACAACGAGGGCGACGACCCCTCGATGACCCAGCCGCTGATGTACAACCTGATCGAGGCCAAGCGCTCGGTGCGCAAGCTCTACACCGAGTCGCTGGTCGCCCGCGGGGACATCACCCTGGAAGAGGCGGAGCACGTGCTGCGCGACTACCAGGCGCAGCTGGAGCGGGTCTTCGCCGAGACGCGCGAGGACGGCTGGACTCCCCCGCCCGCCGACGCCGAGCCGGTCGCCGGGCTGGAACGCCCGGAGTCCCAGCGCGAGGACGCCGGGGTCATCATCGGCTGGCAGACGGCGGTGTCCGCCAAGGCGCTGGAACGGATCGGCGCCGCGCACGTGCGCGCCCCGGAGGGCTTCACCGTGCACCCGAAGCTGGCCCAGTTGCTGGCCAAGCGGGAGCAGATGTCCCGCGAGGGCGGTGTGGACTGGGGCTTCGGCGAGCTGCTGGCCTTCGGGTCCCTGCTGATCGAGGGCACCCCGGTGCGACTCGCCGGGCAGGACTCGCGGCGTGGCACCTTCGTCCAGCGGCACGCCGTGCTGCACGACCGCAACACGGGTGCCGAGTGGACCCCGCTGCTGTACCTCTCCGGCGACCAGGCGAAGTTCTGGGTGTACGACTCCTCGCTGTCCGAGTACGCGGCGCTGGGCTTCGAGTACGGCTACTCCGTCGAGCGGCCGGACGCGCTGGTGCTCTGGGAGGCCCAGTTCGGCGACTTCGTCAACGGGGCCCAGACCGTGATCGACGAGTTCATCAGCTCGGCGGAGCAGAAGTGGGGCCAGCACTCCAGCGTCGTCCTGCTGCTGCCGCACGGGTACGAGGGCCAGGGGCCGGACCACTCCTCCGCCCGGATCGAGCGGTTCCTCCAGCTGTGCGCCGAGGGCAACATGGTGGTCGCCCAGCCGACCACGCCCGCGTCGTACTTCCACCTGCTGCGCCGCCAGGCCTACGCCCGGCCCCGGCGACCCCTGGTGGTGTTCACCCCCAAGTCGATGCTCCGGCGCAAGGAGGCGGCCTCGCCGATCGCCGACTTCACCTCCGGCACCTTCCGCCCGGTGATCGGCGACGAGCAGGCACAGGCCGAGGCCGTCGACCGCGTGCTGCTCTGCTCCGGCAAGATCTACTGGGACCTGGTCGCCCAGCGGGAGAAGCTCGGCGACCACCGCACCGCGATCCTCCGGGTGGAGCAGCTCTACCCGCTGGACGTGGAGTCGATGCGGGCAGCGCTGGCGCCCTTCGACGGGGCCGAGCTGGTCTGGGTGCAGGACGAGCCGCGCAACCAGGGTGCCTGGGGCTACCTGTCCCTGGCGCTGCCGCAGCTGGTCGGCGCACCGGTGCGGGCGGTCAGCCGTCCGGCCTCCGCGTCCACCGCCGCCGGTACCGCCAAGGCCCACCAGGCCGAGCAGGCCGAGCTCCTCGCGGAGGCGTTCGCCCGCTGACCCGGGCAGCGGCGGGGGTGGGGACGAACCGTCCGCACCCCCGCCGCTCGGTCGGGCCCGGTCCGGCCCGGATCCACCCCGGGGTCGCGCGTCGGAATCGCCCGAATCGCCACGCGTGGGCGAGGATGGGCACCGCGCGGGGTCCGCGTGTGACACGAAGGGTGGGAACTGTGGGTGAGCAGCCGCTGCGCCTCCTGGTGATCGGCGACGAGCTGGCCGCCGGGTCCGGAGATCCGCGGGCACTGGGCTGGGTGGGCCGCGTGGTCGCCCGGACGACAGCCCCACAACCGCCCACCGTGCTGACCCTGGCCGTGCCGGGCGAGAGCACCAGTGAGCTCGCCGCACGCTGGGAGCAGGAGGTCGACCGGCGCCTGTCCCCCGAAGCCGACAACCGTCTGGTGATCGCCCTCGGCCGCACCGACCTGACCCAACGGGTGTCCCTGGCCCGCAGCCGACTCAACCTGGCCAACATCCTGGACGCCGCCGACCAGCGCCGGGTGTCCGCCTTCGTGGTGGGCCCGCCCCCGGGCGGCGGGGTGGACGGCACGGCCCTGGCGGATCTGTCGGCCGCCTTCGCCGACGTCGCCGGTCGCCGCCGGGTGCCCTACGTCGACACCTACACCCCGCTCGCGGCGCACGAACAGTGGCTGGCCGACCTCGCCGCCGGTGACGGCTCGCTGCCCGGCCAGGCCGGTTACGGCCTCATCGCGTGGTTGGTCCTCCACAACCACTGGAACACCTGGCTCGGCCTCCCCGAGGACCTCGGCTGACCCGCAGGTCCCGGACCCCGCCGATCGCCCCCGCCAGCGCGACCGGGCCGTCGGGTCAGGACAGCAGCCCGGCGGCGCGCAGCTCGACGGTGAGGTCCTGCGGGTTCGAGGCGGCGGCGCACGCTTCCTCGTAATCGACGATCCCGTCGGCGAACAGCTGGACCAGATGCTGGTCGAAGGTCTGCATCTTGTAGTACTCGCCGCCGCGGATCAGGTCGGCCAGCGGCTCGGTGCTGGTCGGGTCGACGATCGCCTCGGCGGTGCGCCCGGTGTTCACCAGCACCTCGATGACGGCGATCCGGCCACCGGAGTGGGCGCGGCGGGCCAGACGCTGCGACACGATCCCCCGCAGGGACTGGGACAGCGCCACCCGGATCTGCTGCTGCTCGTGCGGCGGGAAGAAGTCGACGATCCGGTTCACCGACTCGGCCGCGTCGATGGTGTGCAGCGTGCTCAGCACCAGGTGACCGGTCTCCGCCGCGGACAACGCCGCGCGCACGGTCTCCACGTCACGCATCTCACCGACCAGGATCACGTCCGGGTCCTGGCGCATCGCGGCCCGCAGCGCGACGGTGAAGTCGGCGGTGTCCTGCCGGATCTCGCGCTGGGAGACGATGCTGCGCTTATCGGAGTGCAGCACCTCGATCGGGTCTTCGATGGTGACGATGTTGGCCTCGCGCACCGTGTTGATCAGGTCGATCATCGACGCCAGCGTGGTCGTCTTGCCGGAGCCGGTCGGGCCGGTGACCAGCACCAGACCGCGCGGCTCCAGGGCCAGCTCGCCGACGATCTCCGGCAGGCCGAGCTCCTGCAACGACTGCGCGCCCACCCCGACCAGACGGAACACCATGCCGAACGTGCCGCGCGCCTGGTAGGCGTTGACCCGGAACCGTCCCACCCCGGACAGCGAGAACGCGAAGTCGGCCTCGTGGTGTGCGGCGAAGGTCGGCATCAGGTCGTCCGGCAGCACCTCCTCCAGCATGAAGGCGGTGTCCTTGGGGCTCAGCGAGGGCACCTGCAACCGGCGCAGCCGGCCGTCCACCCGGACGCGCGGCTCGGAGCCGACCTTGACGTGCAGGTCGGAACCACCCGCCTGGACCAGGGCGTGCAGCAGGGGGACCACGGACTGGGGCTGATCGCTCACACAGGTCCTATCGGTCACCCGGGCACGAAGGATGAGTCCAAGTCCGTGCATGACGCGGAGCACCCGAGGGATGTGGGACGATATCGGGTGACAACCGGCGCGCCAGCGCCAGGAGCCAAGGAGATTCCGATGAGCAAGCGTGGTCGCAAGCGTCGTTCCCGTGCGGGGAGCTCCGCGAACCACGGCAAGCGCCCCAACGCCTGAGCGCTGCCGAACAACGTACGAGGGCCCGGTGCATCAGCACCGGGCCCTTCGTCGTTCGTCAGCGGATCAGTTCGCGGGCTCCACCCGGACCGTGGTCAACTGCGCACGGATCCGCAGGCGCAGATCGCTGGGCGCCTCCTCCTGGCAGCAGCGCTTGACCAGGTCCTTGAGCACCTGGTCGACCGCCACCTCGTCCAGGCACGGTCGGCACTCCTCGATGTGGTGGCGCACCTCGTCGGCGTCGGCGGTCGCCAGCTCCCGATCGAGGTAGGCGAACAGACGGTCCACCTTCTCGTCGCAGTCCGGCCCCGCGCAGGCCCCGGCGTCCTTGGCCGCGTCCTCGCCGCTCATCGTCCCCTCCTCGATCCAGCAGCGCCGCTCTCCGACGCATCGTCCCCGGCACCGACCAGCCCGCGGTCCCGGGCGTAGTCGGCGAGCATCTCGCGCAACTGGCCGCGACCACGGTGCAGACGGGACATCACGGTCCCGATCGGCGTCCCCATGATCTCCGCGATCTCCTTGTAGGCGAAGCCCTCGACGTCCGCGAGGTACACCGCCATCCGGAAGTCCTCCGGCAGCCGCGCCAGCGCGTCCTTCACGTCGGAGTCCGGCAGGTGGTCCAGCGCCTCCGCCTCGGCCGAGCGCAGGCCCGCCGAGGTGTGCGACGCGGCCCGCGCGATCTGCCAGTCCTCGATGTCGTCGGTCTGTGACTGCTGCGGCTGACGCTGCTTCTTGCGGTACGTGTTGATGAAGGTGTTCGTCAGGATCCGGTACAGCCAGGCCTTGAGGTTCGTGCCCGGCCGGTACTGATGGAAGGCGGCGAACGCCTTGGCGAACGTCTCCTGCACCAGATCCTCGGCGTCGGAGGGGTTCCGGGTCATGCGCAGCGCGGCGCCGTACAGCTGGTCCAGGTAGACCAGTGCCTCGGCTTCGAACCGCTCGCTGCGCGCTGCCGTGTCCTCCGACTCGGGCGCACGTGTGGTGTCCTCGCTCATCGAGGCCGAGCCTAGTCGCGTCCGGGTGCTCGTGAGCACTCGTGCCCCCGACCGGGGTCGCTCCAGGGTCGTCGTCATCATGTCGGGCACAACATGACGGGCACGTCGATGCATTCCCGGTCTAGCGTGGGAGATGGACGCCTCGCACCCGAGTCGTCCGAGTCGAGGAGGACCCCCATGCTGCTGCGTCGCATCGCCCGCCCGCTGTTCGCGTCCTGGTTCGTGGCCGAGGGCGTCGACGCCCTGCGCCACCCCGAGGGCCATGTCACCACCGCCCGCACCGCGCTGGGGCGCCTGGACGCCAAGGTCTCCGCCGACCTCGACCTGGACGAGCGCACGCTCACCTCGGTCATCCGCGCACACGGTGCCGCCACCGCGGTGGCCGGTGGCCTGCTGGCGCTGGGCAAGCTGCCCCGGTTGGCCGGCACCGCCCTCGCCCTGCTGACCCTGCCGCTCGCCTTCGCGGAGCTGGCGCTCGACAAGGAGCACAGCGGGCCGAAGCGCGAGCGGCGGCAGCGCCTGCTGCGGCCGCTCGCGCTGACCGGTGGCGCGCTGATCGTGGCCGCCGACACGCACGGCAAGCCGAGTGTGCGCTGGCGGGTGGAGCACGCCAAGGCCGTCCGTGCGGCCGCCGCGAAGACCGCCCAGGCACGTGAGGCGCTGCATCGCGACTGAGGGCGGGCCGATAGCCTGAGCCCCATGACCGGCACCACGATCCTCCCGTCCCCCGAGTACGACGGCACACTGCCGCTCTGGTCGGCGCCGCCGGTCTCCGGCCCGCTGGACGCCACGGTCGAGGTGCCCGGGTCCAAGTCGCTGACCAACCGCTATCTGGTGCTGGCGGCCCTGGCCGACGGTCCGGGAGGGTTGCGGTCACCGCTGCGCTCCCGGGACAGCCTGCTGATGGTGGCCGCCCTGCGGGAGCTCGGCATCGCGGTGCGGGATGAGGGCACCGACTGGCTGGTGACCCCGGGGCAGGTCCGCGGCGGCGGCCGGATCGACTGCGGGCTGGCGGGCACCGTGATGCGCTTCCTGCCCGCCGTCGCCGCCCTGGCCGACAGCCCGGTGTCCTTCGACGGGGACCCGCACGCCCGGGTGCGGCCGATGGGTCCGGTGCTCACGGCGCTGCGGGACCTCGGTGCCGAGGTGGTCGAGGAGGGCGAGCCCGGCTTCCTGCCGTTCCGCGTGACCGGCGGACCATCGGTGCGGGGTGGGGCGGTGCGGGTGGATGCCTCCGGGTCCTCGCAGTTCGTCTCGGGTCTGCTGCTCACCGGTGCCCGGTTCCCCGAGGGGCTGACCGTCACCCATGTCGGTGCCACCCTGCCGAGCCTGCCGCACATCGACATGACCGTGGCCGCGCTGCGGGACGCCGGGGTGGAGGTGGACGACTCGGTGCGTGGCACCTGGCAGGTCTCCCCCGGGCCGATCGCCGCCCGCGACGTCCGGGTGGAGCCGGACCTGTCCAACGCGGCGCCGTTCCTCTGCGCGGCGGTGGTGGCCGGCGGCACGGTGCGGGTGCCCGGCTGGCCCGCGCACACCACGCAGCCCGGTGGCCTGCTGCCCGGGATCCTGGAACGGATGGGTGCCACCTGGTCGCTGGACGGTGACGTGCTGAGCGTCACCGGCACCGGCCGGCCGATCGGGATCGACCTGGACCTGAGCGCCGCCGGTGAGATCGCCCCGACCATCGCCGCGGTGGCCGCGCTGGCCGAGGGCCGCACCGTGCTGCGCGGGATCGCCCACCTGCGCGGTCACGAGACCGACCGGCTGGCGGCCCTGTGCACCGAGATCCGCCGGCTCGGGGCGCTGGCCGAGGAGACGGCCGACGGGCTGATCATCGACCCCGCCCCGCTGCGTCCCGCCGTGGTGCGGTCCTACGCCGATCACCGGATGGCGACCTTCGGCGCACTGATCGGCCTGGTGACCCCCGGGGTCGAGGTCGAGGACATCGCCACCACCGGCAAGACGATCCCGGACTTCGCCGGGCTGTGGACCTCGATGCTGGCCCGGAGCTGAGCGGCGTGGCACGGCGCGAGTACGACGAGCGGGACATCCGGGTCCGGCCCAGCCGCAAGGGCACCCGGCCGCGGACGAAGACCCGCCCGGAGCACGCCGACGCCGAGCGCGCGCTGGTCACCGGGGTCGACCGCGGCCGGTACACCGTGCTGGTGGACCCGGACGGCCCCGGTGAGCGGATCGCGACCGCGATGAAGGCCCGCGAGCTGGGCCGGGACCGCGTGGTGCCCGGTGACCAGGTCGACCTGGTGGGCGACACCTCGGGTGCCGAGGGGTCACTGTCCCGGATCGTCCGGATCGCCGAGCGCAGCACCGTGCTGCGTCGCACCGCCGACGACACCGACCCGTTCGAGCGGATCATCGTCGCCAACGCGCATCAACTGGTGATCGTGACCGCCCTGGCCGACCCGGAGCCGCGGACCCGGATGATCGACCGCTGTGTGGTCGCCGCCTACGACGCCGGGATGGACGCCCTGCTGGCGCTGACCAAGGCCGACCTGGCCGACCCGGCCACCCTGCGCGAACTCTACGAACCGATCGGAGTCCGGGTGGTGGTCACCCAGGTCACCGAGGACGGGATCGATGGGCTGGACGAGCTGCGGTCGGCTCTGGACGGTCGCACCTCGGTGCTGGTCGGGCACTCGGGCGTGGGCAAGTCGACCCTGGTCAACGCCCTGGTGCCCCAGGCGCAGCGAGCGACCGGCCGGGTGAACGACGTCACCGGACGCGGCCGCCACACCTCCACCAGTGCGGTCGCCCTGCGGGTCCCGGACGCGGCACCGGACACCTGGGTGATCGACACCCCCGGGGTGCGGTCGTTCGGCCTGGCGCACGTCGAACCGGACCGGTTGATCGGCGCCTTCGCCGACCTGGCGGAGGTGGCCGCGGAGTGTCCGCGCGGCTGCACCCACCTGGCGGACAGCCCGGACTGCGCGCTGGACGAGTGGGTGGCCGAGGCCGCCGAGGGCAGCGAGCTGCGGCAGTCGCGGGCCGACCGGCTGGACTCGTTCCGACGGCTGCTGGTCAGCCGCACGGCCGACTGATCAGTGGTCGGGGTTCAGCGGGTCGAGGTACTGCAGGGCGGCGTTGTGCAGATGACCGTTCGACACCAGGGCCGAACCGCCGAACGGACCGTCCTGACCGGTGATCGAGGTGAAACGCCCACCGGCCTCGGTGACGATCGGCACCAGGGCCGCCATGTCGTGCAGGGCCAGCTCCGGCTCGGCTGAGAGGTCGACCGCGCCCTCGGCGACCAGGACGTGCGACCAGAAGTCCCCGTAGGCGCGGGTCCGCCACACGTTGCGGCTCAGGTCGAGGAAGCCGTCCAGACGACCGTCCTCCTCCCACCCGGTCAGGCTGGAGTAGGAGAACGAGGCGTCGCGGATCCGCTGCACCTTCGACACCTGCATCCGGGTCGCCGCCGCCAGCGACCGGCCGGTCCAGGCCCCGGTGCCCACGGCCGCCCACCAGCGACGGTTGAGGGCCGGAGCGCTGACCAGGCCCATCACCACCTGATCGCCGTCCAGCAACGCGATCAGGGTGGCCCACACCGGCACGCCGCGGACGAAGTTCTTGGTCCCGTCGATCGGGTCGACCACCCACACCCGCGGGCCGTGGCCGGTGTCGGGGAGCTCCTCGCCGTGCACGGCGTCGCGCGGGCGGGTACGGGACAGCTGAGCCCGGATCAGCTCCTCGGCGGCGCGGTCGGCGTCCGAGACCGGGGTCAGGTCCGGCTTGGTCTCGACCCGCAGGTCCAGCGCCTTGAACCGCGACATGGTCAGCGCGTCCACCTGATCGGCGATCACGTGGGCGAGGCGGAGGTCGTCGTCGTACCGGGTCATGCCGTCAACCTACCGGGGCGGACGGCCCGGCCGGTGCCGTGCCCGGCTCTAGCGCGGGATCCGCGCGATCTCCGAGACGTCGTACCAGAGCAGGTCGCGCTCGGCGATGTCCTCCAGCGCGTCGTCGTCGCCGTCCAATGCCCGCGCCACCTGAGGGGCGGCCTCGGGTTCGTCCACGTGCACGCAGATCACCTCGTCCGGGCGGACCGGCCCGGTGAGGGTGACCAGGCTGACCGGCTCGTCCTCGGCGGGCGGCGTGACGTCGACCAGATCGTCGGCGACCTCGACCGTCACCACCAGGCGCAGCGTCGGGGCGGACGGCGTGCCGGCCAGCAGCACCAGGGCATCGTCGGCGGCCATCAGCTGCGCCGCGAACTCCACCCCCTCCTCGTCCTCGTCCGGCAGCAGCGTGGTCAGCGCCGGGGTGACGGCGTGCGCACGGCGTGGCACGTCCAGGGTCAGGACCCCATCGCGGAGATCGTCCAGGGTGGCAGGCAGGTAGAGGCGCACGGGTCCAGTGTGCCGTGCCCTCAACGATCCCGCGTACACCCGGTACCTGACCTCGATCACCACTCCAATCTGGCCCGGATGACGCACGAGCCCGCGGAAGGGCGCTCAGCTGGGTCTAGAACTGACCAGATCAGCGGAGCGTGGCAAGGGGAACACGATGACGACGATGACGGCGACCAGGTCCGACGGGATGCCGGCGGGCGACGCGGCGACCCGGTGGGCCCTGCTCGAACGCGAGCTGGATCGGCCCTCGGTCGGTGTGCCGAGGCCGAGCGGCCCGGCACAGGACCGGCCCGACGCACCCCGGGACGGTGGGCCGGTCGGGGCCGCACCGGCGGCGGCGCGACCATCGGACACCCGGTCGAACGGCGTCGAGCTCCGGATGGTGCCCGCTGCGCCCCCGACGACCCGGCGACCGCTGCCACCGCTGCTGCCGATGACCGGACGCACCCGAACGCGGCACCCCCGGTCGGACGCGGAGGCGGAACCAGGGCCCCGGCCCGGGCGAGCACCGAGGCCGGGGCCAGGACAGGGATCGCGGCGCGCGGACGCCGGTGTTCGACACCACCCGGACGCCGGGCAGCACACCGACCCGGCGCGGACACCCCGGGTGCAGGACCCGGTCCGCGGGACGGTGGTGCCGCGGGTCGAACGATGGGGCGGCGGGGTGATCGCGGCCTACCACCATCAGGTCGTGCCGCTGTTCGCTCCGGGTGTGCGCGACGAGTCCGGGCTCGGCAGCGAACGGGACCGTCCACTCGCGACCCTGGATCCCGTGATCGCCTGTTCGATGCTGGCGACCGCCGCGCTGGAGGTCATCTCCGGGGCACGAGCCCTGGCGCAGCTCGCGCGATGGGTGACGCCCGGGATCTACGAGGACCTCGACCAGCGACGACGGCTGGCGCTCGCCGAGGACGGCACCGGGACGGATGCGCTGCTGTCCCGCCCGGCACCCGGCAGGGGGCGGCCGAAGGTGCGGCGGGTGCGGGCGATGCCGGTCGACGACCGCGTGGTCGAGGCGTCCGTGGTGTTGGCCTATGCCGACCGGGTGCACGCGGTGGCGATGCGGATGGTGGACGCCCACGGGTTCTGGCGGGCGGAGGCACTGGTCGTGGGCTGAGCGAGCCGACGCCGTGGGAGCAGCGGGCTGTCCTGCGGGTGGCCGCGGGACCGGGCGTGGCGGAGACGCCGACGGCCGGCACCCCGTGGGGCACCGGCCGTCGTGGGCCCTCGGCTCGATCAGCCGCGGCGGCGCTGCTGCTTCGCGGCCTTGCGCCGGGCCTCACGGTTGCCCGAGTCGTCGCCGGACGCCTCGGCACCAGTGCCCGGCGCGGAGTCGGCGGCAGCAGCGCGGGCGGCAGGACCACCCGCGGCACGACGACCACCGCCGGTCACCGTGGTGCCGGCGTCGCCGTCCACGCTCGGCGCCGAGTACTGCAGCGGCGTCTCGCGCTCCGGACCGTCGATGCCCTTGGCGACCAGCTTCGGCCCGTTGACCGCTGCCTGCGCCCCGACGGCCGGTGCACCCTCGGCGCCCTCGGTGCCGGGCTCGGCGACCTTGACCTCCAGGTTGAACAGGAAGCCGACCGCCTCGTCCTTGATCCCGTCGGTCATCGCCTGGAACAGCTGGTACCCCTCGCGCTGGTACTCGACCAGCGGGTCGCGCTGGGCCATCGCCCGCAGACCGATGCCCTCCTTGAGGTAGTCCATCTCGTAGAGGTGCTCGCGCCACTTGCGGTCCAGCACCGAGAGGATCACGCGCCGCTCCAGCTGACGCATGTTCTCCACGCCGAGCTGCGCCTCCCGCTCGCTGTACGCGATCCGGGCGTCGGACAGCAGCTCCGCGGTGAGGGTCTCGGTGGTGAGGCGACCGATGCCGCCCACCGACTCGATCACCTCGTCCGCCTCGATCGACACCGGGTACACCGCCTTGAGCGATGCCCACAACGCGTCCAGGTCCCACTCCTCCGGGTGTCCCTCACCGGTGGCCTCGGCCACGTAGTCGGTGACGACGTCCTCGATGAAGTGCTGCACCTGGTCCTGCAGGTCCTCACCCTCAAGCACCCGGCGGCGCTGCTCGTAGATCACCTCGCGCTGCCGGGACAGCACGTCGTCGTACTTGAGCACGTTCTTGCGGATCTCGAAGTTGCGGGACTCCACCTGCGACTGCGCGGAACGGATGCCGCGGGTCACGATCTTGGACTCCAGCGGCATGTCGTCCGGGAACCCGGCGCGGGTCATCATCGACTCGGCCATGCCCGAGTTGAACAGCCGCATCAGGTCGTCCTGCAGCGACAGGTAGAACCGGGACTCGCCGGGGTCGCCCTGACGGCCGGAACGACCGCGCAGCTGGTTGTCGATCCGACGGGACTCGTGCCGCTCGGTGCCCAGGACGTACAGGCCGCCGAGCTCCTTGACCTCGTCGTGCTCCGCCGACACCGACTCCTTGGCGGCGGCCAGCACCTCCGGCCACGCCGCCTCGTACTCCTCCGGGTTCTCGGCGGCGTCCAGGCCCTTCTCGGCCATCGCGGCGACCGCCATGAACTCGGCGTTGCCGCCGAGCATGATGTCGGTGCCTCGACCGGCCATGTTGGTCGCCACGGTGACGGCGCCCTTGCGACCGGCCTGGGCGATGATCGACGCCTCCCGCGCGTGCTGCTTCGCGTTCAGCACCTCGTGCGGGACACCGGCCTTGCGCAGCTTGCGGGACAGCAGCTCGCTCTTCTCGACCGAGGTGGTGCCGACCAGCACCGGCTGACCGGCGGCGTGACGCTCGACGATGTCGGCGACCACCGCGTCGAACTTGCCGTCCTCGCTCTTGTAGACCAGGTCCGGCTGGTCGACGCGCTGCATGCCACGGTTGGTCGGGATCGGCACCACGCCCAGCTTGTAGGTGCCCTGGAACTCGGCTGCCTCGGTCTCGGCGGTACCGGTCATCCCGGCGAGCTTGTCGTACAGCCGGAAGTAGTTCTGCAGGGTGATGGTGGCGAGGGTCTGGTTCTCGGCCTTGATCGCCACCCCCTCCTTCGCCTCGATCGCCTGGTGCATGCCCTCGTTGTAGCGGCGGCCGGGCAGGACACGACCGGTGTGCTCGTCGACGATCAGGACCTCGCCCTTGTCGACGATGTAGTCCTTGTCCCGCTTGAACAGCTCCTTGGCCTTGATCGCGTTGTTGAGGAAGCCGATCAGCGGCGTGTTCAGGGACTCGTAGAGGTTGTCGATGCCGAGGTAGTCCTCGATCCGCTCGATGCCCGGCTCCAGGACGCCGACCGTGCGCTTCTTCTCGTCCACCTCGTAGTCGCGCTCGGGCTGCAGACGCCGCACCGCCTTGGCGAACTCGGCGTACCAGCGGTTCGCGTCGCCGGAGGCGGGGCCGGAGATGATCAGCGGTGTGCGGGCCTCGTCGATCAGGATCGAGTCGACCTCGTCCACGATCGCGAAGTGGTGGCCGCGCTGGACCAGCTCGTCGGTGCTCCACGCCATGTTGTCGCGCAGGAAGTCGAAGCCGAACTCGTTGTTCGTGCCGTAGGTGATGTCCGCGGCGTACTGCACCCGGCGCTCAGCCGGGGTCTGGCCGGTGAGGATCACCCCGGTGGTCAGGCCCAGGAACCGGTACACCCGGCCCATCAGGTCCGCCTGGTAGTTCGCCAGGTAGTCGTTGACCGTGACGACGTGGACACCCTTGCCGGTCAGCGCGTTGAGGTAGGCCGGCGCGGTGGCGACCAGGGTCTTGCCCTCACCGGTCTTCATCTCCGCGATGTTGCCCAGGTGCAGGGCGGCACCACCCTGCAGCTGCACGTCGAAGTGCCGCTGGCCCAGGGTGCGCCGCGCTGCCTCGCGCACGACGGCGAACGCCTCGGGGAGCAGGTCGTCCAGCGTCTCACCGTCGGCGAGGCGATCCTTGAACCGGTCGGTCTCCTCGCGCAGCTCGGCGTCGGAGAGCGAGGTGAAACTGTCCTCCAGAGCGTTCACCTGCTGGGCGATGCCCGACAGCTTCTTGAGGACGCGGCCCTCGCCCAGACGGAGGACCTTATCGAGGATCGCCACTAGCACTCCCGGATTCCGCGCCCCGAACCTGCAGTGCCGGGACGTCCACGGTTGGCCCGACCGACATGGACGGGCCCCGACCATCGTAGGTGAGGCGCTCCGGCCAGCGACAACCTTCGGTGTTCGCTCTCAGCGTCCTGTGAGTTCGGCGGCGAGCCGCGGTGCCAGCTCACCGCGCACCGCGTCGGCCACCGACACCCGGTCGAGGCCCGACCAGTCGGCCAGCAGGGCGAGTTCCTCTGCCAGGTCCGCCGTCAGCTCCGCCGGGGCCGCCGGGTGGCCGGGCACCGGGTGTGCCGCCAGCACCCGGAGCACTCCGGCTGCACGATCGGCCTTGAGGTCGACCAGCGCGGCGGGTCGTTCTCCGTGCAGGAACGGCAGCACGTAGTAGCCGTGCACCCGCTGCGCCTCCGGCACGTAGATCTCGATCCGGTAGCGGAGCCCGAACAGCTCCTCCAACCGTCGCCGTTCGAACACCAGCGGGTCGAACGGACTCAACAGCGCACGCCCGGTGGCCCGGCGCGGCAGGTCGGCCTCGGCGTGCATCAGCACCGGCCGCTCCCAGCCGCGCACCGTCACCGGCAGCAGCTCCCCCGCCTCGACCAGTTCGGCCACCGCGCGGCGACCGTCGGCACCCTTGATCCGGAAGTAGTCCAGCAGACAGCGCTCGGTGGCGACCCCGTGCGCCCGGGCGGCGATCGCGACCAGACGCCGGATCGCCTCGGCGTCGTCCGGTTCGCCGGCCAGGACCTCGGGCGGGAGCACCCGCTCGGTCAGGTCGTAGCACCGCTCGAACTGGGCGTTCCGGCGTGCCGACGTCACCTCGCCCGTGAAGAACAGGTATTCCAGGACGTGCTTGGCGGCGGTCCAGTTCCAGCCCCACTGGTCCCGCTCCCGCGGATGCTCGCCCTCCACCCGCAGGTGCACCTGGCGGGCGGTGAGCGGTCCCTCGGCGGCGATCAGGGCCCGGACCTCGGCGACCAGGGGTGAGTGGCGCAGCGGCACCTCCTTGATCGACCCCCAGGCGTAGTCCCGGTAGGCGCGGCGGCGCCAGCCCAGCAGCGCGTACGTCGAGGGCGGCACGAAGGACGCCTCGTGGGCCCAGGACTCCACCAGCCGACGGGGCGCGGTGCCGGAGGCCCGGTCGATCAGCCCGGTGTCATAGGGACCGACCCGCGAGAACGTCGGCATCAGGTGGGCGCGGGCGAGCACGTTCACCGAGTCGATCTGCAGCAGCCCGAGTCGGTCGATCACCTGCTGGAACTGGCGCATGGTCACCGGACCGGTGCGAGGGCGGCGCGGACGGTCGAGGCCCTGGGCGCGCAGGGCGATCCGCCGGGCCTGGGACAGGGACAGCGACTCCACCGGTCGTCGGCCGGTGAGCGGCGTCGGGGTGGCGTCGGCGGTGTTCGCGGTCACGCGTCCCATGGTGCCCGGCGGGTCCGACACGCGGACGCGACAACGCCCCGCCGCACGGGGCGACGGGGCGTCGTCGGGGCGACCGGGTGCTGTCGCACGCGGACGCGATCAGGCGGTGGCGGTCACCGGTTCGCCGGAGGGCACGTCCTCCGCGTTCAGGTCGAGCTTGATCACGCCGTAGCTCCATCCGCGCCGGCGGTACGCCACCGAGGGCTGGCCGCTGTCGGCGTCGACGAACAGGAAGAAGTCGTGGCCGACCAGCTCCATCTCGTACAGGGCGTCGTCGAGGGTCATCGGCCGGGCACCGTGGGTCTTCTCCCGGATCACCACCGGGGAGTCGCCGAGCTGGGTCTCGACGGCACCGTCAGCGGTGCGGGTGACCTCCTCGGGCTCCGGTTCCGGCGCGGGGCTGAGATCCGCGGTGTCCGGCAGCGGCGGGGTCACCGGGTTGCGGCGGTGGTTCTTGGTGCGGTCACGGGCGCGACGCAGGCGTTCGGCGAGCTTGTCGATCGCGAGGTCCAGCGCTCCGTAGCGGTCGTCGGCGCACGCCTCGGCCCGGATCACGGGCCCCTTGCCGATCACTGTCAGTTCCACCCGCTCCGCTGCGGCTGCCTGACGCGGGTTCGGCTCGTGTGTCACCTCGACGTCGATCCGCTGCGCACGGGGGGCGAGGGATTCCAGCTTGGTGAGCTTGTCCGCGACGTGCTCGCGGAAGCGCTCGGGGATGTCGGTGTGACGGCCTGCGACGATGATCTCCATGGGGACTCCTCCTCGGAGTTCCGGGGGGCGGGTCGGGGACCCACCCGGTGACCTGCTCGGGAACGTGACCCCTTGCGGGGGCTGTACCGCACCACCTCCTCACGCGGCCGACCGCGGGAGAACCCACATCTCCAGCGGCTCCGCCGGTCGATGTCCGAGACACCACGCTATCCCCTACTGGCCTGCGGTTCCACCTGTCCTCACCTGTGAGTCGGCGGTGGGGTGGCGGCCAGGGTCAGCGCACCGACGACGGGGTGTCCCGCCCCCTCCAGGGCCGCCCGGCAGGCCGCCAGGGTGGCGCCGGTGGTGAGCACGTCGTCGACCAGCAGCACGGGGGTGGCAGCGGCCGACGGGGACCGGGGTGCGCCGCGCCCGGTGCCCCGGACCGCGATCCGTCCGGCGATGTTGGCGCCGCGTGCGGCCCGGCCCAGACCGACCTGGTCGCGGTGCGCCCGAGCCAGGCGGAGGCAGGGGTACGGGGCGGCCCGGATGCCCGCGGCGCTCAGTCCACAGGCGGCGGCGGTGGCGAGCGGACGGAGCAGATCCTCACCCCGACGGCGACGGCCCGCGGCGGAGGGCGGAGCGGGGACGACCAGCAGTCGCTGGTCGTGCGGGCTGGTGCGCCGCCGCGCGGTCGGACCCGGCACGAGACAGCCCGGCGCGGGCCCTCTCCTGGTCGGGGCCGAGGGCGGGGTCG